>OGGQ01000153.1_pt1 | contig 94173 bp, 80 predicted proteins | sample 1571191 | NCBI WGS metagenome assembly OGGQ01 (sample SAMEA2582061, study PRJEB24529) | metagenome | biome: Human gut stool | place: China | collected 2011
TTCATCGCTAAAGCTTCTCGTTACCCGCGCACTATCCGCGGGTTTTACCATACAACAACGGCCCCGCAAAACTGCGGGGCCGTCTCTTTTTTCATTTATCGTTCCTGCGCGGGCAGACGAGTTTCTTTACCGGCAAAAGCGGCTCGAACAACTTTTTTAAATGTAAAACCGCTCAATCCCGCACCAACCGCTTGCAGGTCCATTCTCTTACAGAGATTTTTACGACCTCCGCAAGAGCCAAAGGCCGCGGGAGAAACGAATCGTCCGCAAACGTTTCGTCCGTATAATGTGCCATCAACACCTTTAAACCGTGTAACCGTGCGGCCTTGTCCTTTAAAATTTCCGCCTTCCCGATTCCGTAAACGCTCTCGTAATCGGTCGTAAAGCCGCAGGGAGCAACTCCCTTATTGAATACGCGGAGCATGTTCGCCGCTGAAAAACTTACATTCGGATCCAGCCGCAGAAAATCGAGTTTTTTGCCCTCTTTGGCACAGTGAAAATACAAAACAAGTTGTCCTTCGCACAGCTCCGCTCCGAAATTCAAGGGCACAAGATAAGGCACTTCTCCCCGCATCCCGAGCGTTAGAAACGGACAGTGCAAAAGCGCCTCAAACTTTTCCTGTTCTCCGATCACTTCTCTTTCAGATTTCCGCATAACCGCAGCCGCCCGTTTTCAAACCCGCTTCGAGCGATAATCTTCGATCGCCGCTTTGATCGCCTGCTCCGCAAGCACGGAACAATGTATCTTCTGCGGCGGCAGGCCGCCGAGCACCTCGATGACCTTTTTATTGGTAACTTCCAGCGCTTCGTCCACCGTCATGCCTTTGATCATTTCCGTTGCCGTGGAAGAAGTCGCGATCGCCGCCGCGCACCCGAAAGTTTTGAATTTCGCGTCGGTGATCACATTGTCCTTTACCTTGATAAACACCTGCATGATATCGCCGCAAGCCTCGCTTCCGATCATTCCCATTCCGTCGTAATCTTCCATTTCGCCCACATTTTTGGGGTTCTGAAAAGCGTCCATCACCTTTTGCGTATACATGTCTCAACCCTCCTTGTCGTAAACTTCATTTTTCAAATCTTTGGGAAACAGCGGAGAAAGCGCGCGCAGGCGCAAAACCGTCTCTTTTAAAACATCCACCGCAAAATCCGCCTCTTCAATCGTATTCTCCTTTCCGAAAGAAAAACGGATACTGCCGTGTGCCAACCCTTCGGGCATCCCCGTTGCAAGGAGCACGTGCGAGGGTTCCAACGAACCGGAAGAGCACGCCGATCCGCTGGAAACGGCGATCCCCGCCAGATCGAGGCTGAACAGCAGCGATTCCCCTTCAATATAGCGGAAGGAAAAATTTGCGTTGTTCGGCAGCCTGTTTTTCGGATGTCCGTTGAGCTTGACATACGGGATCTCGCGCAATACCCTCGCGACAAAATGGTCGCGAATGCGCGATACGTATGCGTTATTTTGTTCCGCTTCCGCTAAGGAAAGGCGCAGCGCTTCTGCAAGCCCCACCACGCCCGGCACGTTGGTCGTTCCGCCGCGCATGCCGCGTTCCTGATGTCCGCCCGTAATGATCTTCCCCACTCGCTTCCCCGAACGGACGTACAGTACCCCTACGCCTTTCGGCCCGTAAAATTTATGGCCGGAAAGAGACAGCATGTCCACCCGCGGAGCGTTGACGTCGAGTTTTAAAGTTCCCGCCGCCTGCACCGCGTCGGTAAAGAAAACGGCGCCGCACTCTTGCGCGATCTCCGATATTTCAGCGATCGGCTGAAGGGTCCCGATCTCATTGTTCGCCGTCATCACGCCGATAAAAATCGTATCGGGGCGGATCGCGCGGCGCAGTTTTTCCAAATCGACCGTACCGAATTCGTCTACATCGGCAAAGGTAACGTCGAACCCCTCCTTCGTCAGTTCTTTCGCGGTCGCGATCATCGCCGGATGCTCGACTGCGCTGACGATCAGGTGTTTTCCCTTATTCGCATAAGCGCGGGCCGCGCCGCGCAGCGCCCAGTTATCCGATTCCGTGCCGCCCGAAGTGAAATAGATCTCGCTCGGTTTCGCGCCGAGCACAGACGCAACGGTATCGCGCGCCTCGTCCACTGCCGTAACCGAACGGCGGCCGAACCAATGCTGTGAATTCGGATTGCCGAAATTATCGGTAAAGTAAGGCAGCATCTTCTCCATCACGCGCGGATCGACGGGCGTCGTCGCCGCGTGGTCAAAATAAATTTTTTCCATGTTCGATCTCCAACAGAATGCCTCTTTTTAAAAACAGTAATCGTGCCGCGGCACCGCAACCGCGGTCAGCTCGCGCGGCAATTGCATGCCTCGCGCCCTTCCCCGGAACATTCGCACCCTTCGCGCCGCTCTCCCGCGCTGCATTTGCAGATATCCGCGCCGACGTGGTCGTCGAGAACGGACTGCAGCGTCATCGAATCGAGCACCTCGTTGATGCCGGCGTATAACTTGCGCCAAACCGTTCCGGAAGCGCACTTTTCGCAGGTAGAAGTGATGCAGTCCGCAATTTCCATATTGTCCTCTAAGGCGCGCGCAACGTCTCCGATCGTGATCTCCTGCGGCGCACGGGCCAATTTATACCCGCCGGAAACGCCCCGCTCCGCAGCAACGATCCCCTGTCCGGAAAGCATGCGCATGATCTTTTCGATGTATTTGCTTGAAACCGCGATCTCCTTTTCCAGTGCCGAAGCACTCACACATCGCTGCGGATAATTCCTTGCAAGGATAAAACAGGCTTTCAGCCCGTACTGCGATTTTGATGACAAACGCATGACCCTATCTCCTTTTCGTACTTTTCTTTCCTATTTTTTAAATTGCAACTGATTTAGTTGCAATTATTATAACGAAAAGTTTGCTTGCCGTCAAATATTTTTGCACCGATTTTTGTAAAAAAAGAAAAAAACGGCCGCATCGCCGTCTTTTTCCTCTTTTTCATCTTGTGTTTATAAAAATTATTGACCAGCCTGCAAACAATAACTGTGCGCGTACAGATCGATATTAAAGGAAGCGAGGCCTACATACGCTTCCGCGATCCCGATCCTGCAAGGATCGTCCAAAACGGCGACAAGTTCCCCCTCGCAATAGAGGGAATACACGTCTTTATCCCGCCCGATCGCCAGATTGACGGTATTGCCGTTCTGATAGGCCTCCGCCGAATCGAAACAATAGTTGATCACGGTCCAATCGCCGTTATATTCGCCGTTTGTAAAGGTAACATACCCCAGATATACGCCGCGCATATCCGTGCCGTCTCCGTATGCGTCCACATAAAAGAACAAGCCGCTGTTGTCGCGCGAGGTGATTTTTAACCCGAATTTACCCCACATTTCCCCGTTCCGGACGGCGGAAGCGCCCACTTCCGTTTCGGCGTACAATACGTTCGCCGCACTGCCGTACATATAAATGTCGTTGTCCGATTGGTTTGCGGTCATGGTGATATAGGCATCTTCGGAACCGTCGTCATGCTCCAGATCCCATACATCTTTGGCCCTGAGCACGCCTCCGTCTCCCCAAAAGCAGCCGTACTGCACATATTCGCTTTGCCGCAGCGAAGTTCCGTCGAGCGGCATAAAGGAATACGGCCGATCGTTTTCCGTACCCAATTCTTCATACCAACGGGTCTGCTCGTGCAAATTTCGGTTGGTAAGAGCGAAAGCGACGGACATCCTCTCTTCGGGCAGCAATTCCGAAGGAATAAAAATTTCCGCCCGATATCCCCGTTCGCCGTTCTCTCCGAATGCAATCGGGGTAATTTGGGTATGCACGGAATCTCTTTCCGCCGCGCGGAAGGCTCCTCCCGCGGCGATATAAAGCCCGCGCGTTCCGTCTGCCCGCAATACGATGCGGAGGCTATTATCCGGAAGACGGAGGTTCCTGCCGTACGGCGCGGCGATCAGTTCGATCCCGTCCCCCGCACACAGGTACCCGTCCCGCACGAAAGCCGTCGCGCGAAGCCCGTTGCCGTATTCAAAGTCCCAATCGGAAAGGGCATAAGCGCCGTCCGCACAAACAGACAGAGAATATCCGCCCTTCGTTTCTTCCGCCCTCTCTGTCTCCTCCTGCAACGTTTCGCATTCTAAGCGGTACGCCAGCGACGCATGCACCTGTTCGGCGAGCATTCCCCCCAACCGAAGTTCGGAAAGGGCGTCCCAATGTTTTCGGTCGGTACTGTCGCGGTCGTTTGTAAGTCCCGCACTTACCGTATCGACATAATAATTCCGAGCATCCCGCTCTTGATTTTCCGCCTTCGCCGCATTGATCTCATCGTAATTGATATAATATTTTGAAATGCCCGCATCGACAAAGGCGATACCGTTACCCGGCGCATAGTCGGAAAACTCTTCGCGAATCGCCTGTACAAAGGAGGAAAGATATTCGCCGTAATCCGCGCTGTCATACCGCGCGTCGCTTTCTCCCTGCACGAAGCAGAGCGCAGAAATTTCAAAATCGACCCCGTCTTTCTCCAACACGGCGAGCCCCTCGCGGAAAAATTCCGCCATCTGTTCGTAATAGCGGCCGTTGCGCGGCTCCCATTCCTGCGCCATTTTATATTCGCCTCCGCCTCCGAACTTGATGATATACGTCGTCTCGTCCGGGAATCGATTGGCAAAGTATTCCGCGATCCCGACTTCGGGGCCGAAATTTCCCTCGGCATATCCTTCCGAAGCGGCGCGCCCCTGTCCCAGCCGCACCGGTTCGAAAGAGGTATTATAGGTATTCAAAAGGGTCGGCTTGAGCATATTTTTATATAATATGCGGACGTTCTCGTATCCGTTTGAATATTCGGCATACTTTTCCTCGCTCACCCGCCCCGCGGTACGACTGTCTACGAGATGATAGGAATACGAATAGCCGACGCAGTTTTCTCCGCCCGCGAGCAACAGCACGCGGGCGGGCGTTTCCGCCTCTCGGGCAGGTATTTCCTCGATATCGACAGCCGCCGTACAGCCCGCAAAAAATGCCAACGCGAGCAGCAAAGCGGCCGCCGCCGCGATCATGCGCTTCATGCTATCACCTCGCGCCCTTCATTTCCGGAGATGCAAACAGATCGACGAGCGTCTCCAAATCGCATTTCAGTTCGCCGTCTTCGAAAAGGTCCGCCATCGTATCCAGTTCGATCTGAATATTCGTCTGCACCTGCGTATATTCGTCCACGCAAAAGGCGATATACGAGCCGAACATGGGGCACATCAGGCGCGACAGCGTGCTCTGCCCGTGCACCGAAAATTTGCACTGCAACTCTTCCGAAAGCACCTTGCAGGCTTCCAAATGCTCCAATACCGTATCTTTGCTGCTTCCGCTGAGAACAATCTTGGCAATATCGATGCCCTGCACCTCCATAAATTTGCCGAGAGCCACGATCTGCCCCGCATTCATCTGCACGCTCGCATGTACGGAAAGCAATACTTCTGCCCCCATCGCATGTATTTCGTCGGTGAAAGCCCTCTGTTTTTCCAATACGGCGGGGTCGGCGCAGACCTCGGCGGGATTTGCCGACGCAAACGACATGTCGAACCCCTTCGCTTCCCAATAGGCGCGGTATTGCGTAAGGCTCGCCCTCGTATCGTCCGACCACATAAAGCCCTGCAGATCGACCGCCGCAGCCCCCGCCTGCACGGAAAGGCGCAACAAGTCGGCCATATCGTCAAAAGACAGGGACTGTGCTCCGAACAGGCTCACATTGTACGCGATCGCCAGAACGGGAAGATCGGTGCAATACATGATCTGCTGCAGGTCTTCCAGAGTTCTGTTTTCCTTGCGCAGGCAGGAAACGTAAACCATGAACCCGTACGCCCCGTTCGCCTCCGCCGCGCGGATCGCGCGCACGGCGTCCTCCGTCGTGTTTTCCAAAATCATCGAACAGATCATCACCTCTCCGTCCGCGAACGAAGGCCGGGGGCGGAGAGGATCTACGGTTACCTCGGTCGAAATGTCTTCCCCGACGTATTCCGTCTTTTCCAACCCGCAGTTGCGGCAGACGTAACGAATCAAACCGGGCTGCGTCCCCTCCGTAAACGGAACGAAATCATGGTCCGTCTTTGCCGTAAAATTGTCGCGCATGACGTATCCGTCCGAATAAGTCCACTCCGTATATCCTTCCGTCAGGCACGTCGGGTCGATGACGGTTTTCGATACCGGAACGCGTCCGCTTTCCGCGGAACAACCGCCCAGCAAAAAAACCGCAACCAAACACGTCAACAGAAAAAACACGATTTTTTTCATACAATTCTTTCTTGCTCCCCACATTTATTCCGCATGGTTTACGTTCTCATAAACGCCCGTCTCGCCGACCGTATCGTAACCTACGATATAGCCGATCATGTCGCATTCGTCTCCCGCCGCCAGATAACTGCCGTAATTGTCGCAATAGGTAACTTTGCCGAGATTGTATCCCACAATACAGCCCACGCTGACCGTGCCTTCCGTCGCCGACGTACTTACGACCGCTCTGTTGGTACATTCTGTAACCTCGCCGCCGCTTGCCTGCGCATACCCGACGATACCGCCCACGCGGTACAGCCCCGCGACGTCCCCCGTATTCTCGCATCCCGAGACGACCGAGCCGTAATTGCTGCCGACGATACCTCCCACGCCGCCTTCTTCGCCGCCGATTCCTGTGATCCTGCCGGAATTGGTGCAATCGGTAACGGGGCAGGAAGAACCGTTCATGCCCACGATGCCGCCGATCCAATACCCGGCGCCGTTTTCCGAAACGAATACCTGCGCGCTGTTTTCGCAGCCGCTCACCGTACCGCGGTTATAGCCTGAAATACCGGCCACGGCAAAACCGCCGCTGACCTTGCCGGCCGCAGAACAATCGGAAACCGTCGCACCGTTGCAATAGCCTACGATCCCGCCGACATTTTCCGTACCTGTAACCGTGCCGTCCAAAGAGCAATCGGAAACAGCCGCACCGCTGTCATAACCGACAATGCCGCCGACGCCTTCCGTACCCGCAACCGTGCCGTTAAAAGAGCATTCCTGCACATAGCTCGCATTTTCACCCGTCGAAGCTCCCAGCGCACAGCATCCGACGATGCCTCCCGCATAGCGTGAGCCCTGCACCGTACCGCCCGAAGCACAGCCGACGACCGTTCCGCCGTTCCGCAGATAGCCGACAACGCCGCCCACATAGTCGCCGCCGGAAATGCTCCCGTAATTCGAGCATTCGCGGATCTGTGTTACAAAGTTATTCCCCACGATGCCGCCGACGCCGCATCCCGTTTCGGATGTTCCGCGCACAGACCCGTAATTGACGCACCCCTCGAACAGCGCGTCGCTTCCGCTCAGGCCGGCAATGCCGCCCGCTCCCCCGTTGTTGGTGAGAGAAGCTGCGCCGATCGATATATTCGCATAGTTGGTACAGTCGATAATATCCCCGATCGCGCCGCCGTTTTTAAAGTTATATCCCGTAATGCCGCCGACGGCATTCGTCGCTTTTACATAGCCGTACGCCGCCGAAGCGGTAATATTTTTGCCGCCGTTGCATCCGATCAGCGCTCCCACGTTCTGTGCCGCCGTATCGAAGTTTGCGACTGCCGCGCAGTTCTCGATCTCCGCGTAATTCATGCCGACCAATAATCCCACGTAATTGTTCGATGCGCTTCCGCCTTCGGCTTTTCCCATTACCGTGAGATCGCTGATTTTTCCCGACGCGCTGTTGAACAGTCCCTGTCTGCCGCCGGAAACAACGATATTCAAATTGTATATCGTGTTGCCGTTCCCATCGAATATACCGCCGAAAGCGGTCGCGCTCGTCCCGCCGCCGATGCCGCTCCATGCAATACCGTTCAAATCCGGCGAAACCGTCATGATAAAGTGCGCGTCCGCATAATAAGAATTTTCCGCCGCGCTCTCTTTCAGATATGCCAGTTCTTCGGCACTCGCGATCACGTACGGGGCTTCCTTCGTACCCTCGCCCGAAGAGAAGGAGCTCGCGGCTTCCCCGCTCCATACCGAGCGGGAATAGACGATCGAGTGCCCTTCCTCCGCCGTTCCCGCGAATACGCCCGCACCCGTTCCGACCGGTTCGGCCATCGCGAGCTCGCCTTCCTTATAGATGAGAGCGGAAGCCTTGCAGAGGGAAATTTCGCCGCTGTTTTTTCCTGCGATCCCCCCGACTGCATCCATTCCCCGCACAGCGCCGCGAACTTCGCATTCGGAAATACTTCCGCTATTCATCGCGGCAATGCCGCCCGAAACGCTTCCGCCGCGAACGTCCGCCGCGACGGTCATATCGGCCAGATTTCCGGCAAAATTCCCGAACAATCCCGCATAATCAAACCCGCCTTCACAGGAATATGTAACGACATGTCCGCCCCCGTCGATATTGCCGGAAAACGCATGGTCGGCGTTCCCGATCGGAGTATGGCCGTCCAGATTCAGATCCTGCGTCAGTTCGAAATAAATACCCTGAAAATCTTCTCCCTGCGAAACGGCGTCCGCAAGGAAGGCGATGTCCGCGCTTTCCGAGATCTTGTACGCATTATCCGACGTACCGCCCTCTTCTTTCAGCGCATAACCCATCACGGCGGAATAGCGCGCTTCTCCGACAACGGCGGGCAGGCTCTCTTCCAGCGGATAGAATATTCCGCCGCTCTCCCAGCCGACCGGCACGCTGTCGAGCATCTCCGTTGCGGAAACGGCCGCGATCTCGCCCTCAAAAGCCGGAATTTCGCCGTATTCGCAGGAAGTCTGCTGCACGACGCCCTCTCCGTCCTCAAAATAAATCGTATAGCTCCGCAGCGCCTGCGAATATACGGCGTACACATTTGCGTTGCTCTCCGCCGTTATGCTCTCCTCCGCGGAGCCGCCGAGTTCCGAACTCCATCCCGCAAAGGTAAATTCGTACTGTGCTGTCGCAGCGCGTTCGGGCGTTTCCCCAGCAAATTCGATTTTTGTCCCCTCCTCGAAGCGGGCCGTGCCGAGCAGTGTTATCCCGTCGTAATCGTAAAAACGGATCTCGTAATAAGTGGCAGTATCCCCGGAAGGATCGCCTCCGCCCGGGTTTTCGCCCGGCGTTTCGTCATCGCTCCCCGGCTCTTTATCCGCATCATCGCCGGCGCCCGGCGTTTCTCCCTCTCCATCGCCGGGCTGTTCGATCGCCGGATCGTTCGGATCTTCCGTCTGCGCTCCTTTGCCGCACGCGGCAAAGGCGAATAAAGCGCTCAAACAGACCAGGCACAGGCAGATCATCAGCACTGCCCAATGTTTCTTGCTTTGCATAAATTTCCTCCCTGCATCGAATTCTTCTTCTATTATAAAACAAAAAAATGACAAGCACAATAGCATTAATTTTCTTATTTTTAACATTTTTTATACAATCATTGACAGGGCACAGAATTTATGTTAAGATATCTTCATGGGTATGGAAAATATTTTCGAAAACGTCATAATTTCCGATATAGTGGTCTGCTGCGACATTCATACCGCGCCGCACGAAAAGCGCACGATCGTGAACCGTTCCAGCCACGGGCTGATCTTTTCAACGGACGGAAAAGTCAATTACCGCCACGCGGATAATCATTTTTACACCGATCCGCAGCATTTTCTTTTCGTTCCGTCAGGCATCACCTATTCGCTCGAGGGGGAACGGGAAGACGTCAGCTATGTGCTGAACTTCAAATGCAATGTCCCCTTCGACGAAATGCGCCAACTGGCTCTGCCCGACGCGGGCGTCCTCGAAGACGCAAAAAAGGCCGTAGAAATTTTTAACAAAAAATATTTCAATTGGCAGACGGCGATCCGAACCCTGCTGTACCGCATCATGTCCTCTTTTTTCCGGCAAAGCGCAGACACTCTTCCGCCGCATATGGAAAACTGCATTCGCTTTTTACGGAACAATCTCGAAAATCCCGCCCTCACAAACGATGCGATCGCCCGCCAAGCCAATATCAGCGCCGTTTACATGCAAAAAGAATTTCTGCGGTATCTCGGCATACCGCCCCATCAGTATCTGCAGAGCCTGCGCATCGACCGCGCGAAATATCTGCTGATATCCCGCCCCATGAGCATTACGGAGATCGCATATGCGACCGGCTACGTCAGCGTATACCACTTTTCGCGCATGTTCAAAAAGCTTACCGGCCTTTCGCCGAAGCAGTACCGATCAAAAAATCTCTTCGACTTATAGCGTTCAAAACGGCAGCGCCGTTTTGCATAAGTTCATTCCGCATACAAAGAGAGGGCTGAACCTGACAGGTTCAGCCCTCTCTTCTTTTATTATACCGTTGATCCCTTTCGCTAAATTTTTTCATCGTTTCCGGACCGAAATCCTGCGCAGAAAAGCCGACACCTCGCCGAACGCTTCGTCAAAATGTTCCGGTTCATTCAAAAACTCATGCCGCGAATGTTCGATCAAATGCTTTTCGACGTCTTTCACGCCTCTCTTCTTATAAAATTCATACAGGCGCGCGACCCCCTTTTCGCCGCCCACGGGGTCGTCCGCACCGGAAATCAGCAGCAGCGGAAGCGAGCGGTCCAAGCCCGCCGCGTTTTTATTCTTATACAGTCCCGAAAGCCCCTTAAAAAAGCTCGCGAAAAAGTGATTGCTGCACACGAAATTGCAAAACGGGTCGCCGCGGTATTTTTCATTGCTTTCGGCATTCGTGCTCAGCCACTGCCAATCCCCTTCGCCGAACTTTTTATCGTACCCGCCGAACACGGCGCTGTTTACAAATTTTGCGGGCGAATCTTTTCCCCGCACGGCGCCCGCAGCCTTTGCGGCCAAAAGGCCGAACCGGACGGCAAGCGCGTTCTGCCTCGAACTCCCGGCGATGATCGCGCCGTCCAAAAAGCGTGCATATTTTTCAATGAACGCCTGCGTCAAAAACGAACCGTACGAAAACCCGAACAAGACGTATTTCAGCCCTTCGAATTTTTCCCGGTAATATTTCGCCACGCCCGCCATGTCCTTAAGAGTGTCCGCAAACATGTCTCCTTCCGCATAGCCGAGCGTATCGGCGTCGGTATCGCCGTGTCCGCGATGGTCGTCGGCCACGACCGCATATCCCAACCCGTTGAGCGCACGCGCAAACTTTTCATACCGCGCCGCATACTCGTTCATGCCGTGCGCGATCTGTACCACGCCGACCGGGTCCTTTACGTCCGTCCACTCGCGAACAAAAATCTGTTTGTTGTCATAGGAAGTAAAAATCATCTCTTCTCCTCCGCTGCTTGGCCGTTCAGGCGCTGCTCCTCTATTGTACCCTATCCCGCCTGTCTTGTAAAGCGAAAACCGGCCGGACCCGAACACGCGCCCGTCTTTCAAACAAAGAAACCGTCCTGCCGCAATATTTCTTCCGCCACGCATCAAGGGGCGGCAAAACGCAGCCGCAAGCGCCTTGTTCGTACTTATCGTTCCTGAAGCCTATCGGAATGCTTTTTTCAGCAAAATTCCAAAGCGAAAACAATATGCCGCGGCGCCATATCGGAGCTGCCTGCATTGCCCCGCATGCGCCTGCGCATCCGAAATTTCGGCCGTACTTTTTATACCGTATAATATTTTGCCCAACCGCAAAATATACTAAACAGAAAAAGGACTTTTGCAGACATGAAAAAGCTTGTGCTTACCGGAGGCGGAAGCGCGGGGCACGTCGTTCCGAACATCGCCCTGTTCCCCCGCCTGCGCGAACATTTCGAATTATATTATATCGGCACCGACGGCATCGAACGCCGCCTCCTTTACGGCAAAGAAGTGCCCTTTTATACCATCGCCGCCCCGAAGCTCGTACGGGGCGCCCTGCTTCCGAATCTCTCCCTTCCACTCCGCTTTCTTTCTGGCATGCGCCAGGCAAAGCGCGCCCTCCGCGAGATCGCGCCCTCCGCCGTCTTTTCCAAAGGAGGCTATGTCGCACTGCCCGTCGTATTCGCGGCGGCCTCTCTGAATATACCCGTTCTTTCGCACGAAAGCGACCTTTCGGCAGGGCTCGCAAACCGACTCATCGCGCGCAAATGCAAAACGGTGCTTACCAGCTTTCCCGAAACGGCGCAGAGATTGAAAAACGGCAAATACAGCGGTTCGCCCGTGCGGGAAGAACTCTTCCTCGCCGACCGCGCCGCCGCCCTCGCAAAATACGGCTTTTCGGGCAGAAAGCCCGTCCTTCTCTCCTTCGGCGGCGGAAGCGGCAGTCAAACGATCAACCGCGCGCTCGAAGGCGCACTGCCCCGTCTCCTGCCGCAGTTCGATATTTTGCATCTGCGGGGAAAGGAAGAAGGCGCGCCTCGGCAGCCAGGATATCTTCCCCTCGCATACGAACAGGACATGGCGTCGGCGTATGCCTGTGCCGACGTCGTTCTCGCCCGTGCAGGTTCCAATACGGTATTTGAGATCCTGGCACTCAAAAAGCCCGCCCTGTTTGTACCGCTCGAAAACAGGCGTTCCCGCGGCGACCAGGTGGAAAACGCTTCTTATTTTCAAGAGAAAGGCCTGTGCCGCGTCCTGCGCGAACGCGATCTTACGCCCGCGGCGCTCGCGCGCGAATTGTCTGCCCTCTCCGAAGATGCCGAACTTCGACGCAGTCTGTCCTCCTGCAAATTTGTCGGCGGAAACCAAACGATCGTCCGCGAAATACTTTCCCTTTGCGGCATTTGATCTTGCCGCGCGAAAAAATAAATAATCAGCAACAGATACGGAAAGGGGCGATAGCCGCATATCTTCGCGGCTCCCGCCCTTTTTTCCGTTTTTCTTGAATCCCGCTGCTTTCGGCGGATATGCGGCTTCGGCACCTTTTTCAAATGAGTGTCCGCCTCTTGCGAAGATACGCCTTTTTCACCGCCGTTACGAAAAGCATGTAAGCGGCGGCAGCTGCTGCTAAAAAGCCGAAATATGCGGCGGGAAGCTCGCTCAGCCCGATCGTACGCCCCAATGCGGTATACGGCACGGCGATCAACAGTCCGATCCCGCAAAGTGTCAAAAGCAACACGGGCAGCGAAGCCCTGCTCTGCACGAAAGGCGTTTTTGAAGTGCGCAGCATATGAATGACGAGCGACTGCGTTACCATCGATTCGACGAACCATCCCGTCTGAAACAGCGAGATGAACTGCAGTTTCCCCGCCGCATCCAAAGCCGCATACGGCGCGCCGCAAACGGCAGGGCAGACGGCGAAAAAGAGCACGGCATACGTTATTATATCGAAAATTGAACTTACGGGGCCGAATCGGACCATAAATCCGGTTACCGATCTTGCGTCCCATACGGCGGGCCGCGCAAGGCTTTCATCGTCGACGTTGTCCCAGGGCATCGCCGTGCAGGAAACATCGTACACGAAGTTCAAGAGCACGAGCTGCAGCGAGCGCATCGGCAAAAAAGGCAAAAACGCACTCGCCGCCAATACCGAAAACATATTCCCGAAATTGGACGACGCGGTAATTTTGATATATTTCATCATGTTCGCATACGTCTTTCTTCCTTCGATGACGCCGTCGGCAACCACCGTCAGATCTTTTTCGAGCAGTATTACCCCTGCCGATTCTTTGGCGATATCGGCGGCCGTATCCACCGAAATCCCGACGTCCGCGGCACGCAGAGCGGGAGCGTCGTTGATGCCGTCCCCCATAAAGCCGACGGTATGCCCCTTCTCGCGCAATGCGCGCACCACCCGCTCTTTCTGCGCCGGGGAAAGTTTTGCAAAGACCTGTGCGTGCAGCGCGGCATCCGCGAGTTCTTCGTCGTTCATGCCGTCCAAGTCGCTCCCCAAAAGCGTCCTGCCTTTTTCCAATCCGACTTTTCGGCAAATACAGGCGGTAACTTTTTCGTTATCCCCCGTCAGAATCTTTACGCTTATGCCGGCCTCGCGCAGACGCGCGATCGCCGCAGCCGTCGTCGATTTCGGAGGATCGAGGAAGGCAAGGTACCCGATCAGTACCATTCCGCATTCATCCGCGGCGGTAAGATTTATCGGCGGATCGTTTTTTTGCGCCACGGCCAGCACGCGCATACCCTGTTCGTTCAGTTCTTCCGCGCGCCTTGCCACCTTTTTCCGCAATTCATCGGTCAAAGGGAGCAGTTCCCCGTTCAATTCCGCAAACGAAGATACGGCGAGCATCTCTTCCACCGCTCCTTTGGTGATCAGCTGTCTTTTCCCTTCGCCGTCCTGCACGACGACGCTCATCCTGCGCCGCTCGAAGTCAAAGGGTATTTCGTCCGTCTTTTTGTATTTCGAAAGCACATCCTTTCCGATCTCGCCCGTCTCGCACAGTTCGTTCGTCCGTTCGATCACGGCAACGTCCATTAAATTTTTTAAACCCGTCTGATAAAAGCTGTTTAAAAAAGCATGGCGCAAAACCCGCGCGTCCTCTTCTCCCGCAACATTCAGGTGCAATTCAAGCACAACTTTATCCTGCGTAAGGGTCCCCGTCTTGTCCGTACAAAGAATATCCATTGCGCCGAGGTTTTGGATCGCGTTCAGATTTTTTACGACGACCTTCTTTTTGGAAAGAGAAACGGCGCCCTTTGCCATACAGGCGGTTACGATCATCGGCAGCATTTCCGGAGTAAGCCCCACGGCCACGCTCACCGAAAACAGCGCGGCATCCAGCCAGTCCCCCTTGCTCAGACCGTTTATCACAAAGACGAGAGGCGCCATAAAAAACATGAATCGAAGCAGGATCCGCGAAATCGAATCAACGCCTTTTTCAAAAGCGGTCTTTATGGGTTTTCCCGTCAGCGTTTTCGCCGTCTGCCCCAGCAATGTATCTGCGCCGACGGCCGCGACGATCCCGATTCCGCCGCCGCTCACCACGTTCGTGCCCAAAAAGGCAAGGCACGCGCAGGAAGCCAAATCGCCCGCGCCTGCCGCCGCATCGGGATTCTTCTCCACCGGAGCGCTCTCCCCCGTCAGCGCGGACTGCGAAAGAAAGAGGTCTTTTGCCTCGATCAGCCGCAAATCGGCAGGCACCATATCGCCGGCGGAAAGACGGACGACGTCGCCGACCGTCAATTCCGAAACGGGAATCTCGCATTCCTCGCCGCCGCGCAAGACGCTCGCATTCGACTCGATCATTGCCGAAAGCCGTTCCGCCGCCCTGCCGCTGCGCAGTTCCTGCACAAACCGAAGCCCGCCCGAAACCAAAATCATCACCGCAATCACGATCACCGTCATGTAGTTCTTTTCGCCCGCCGATGCGAATACCGCATCCGTCAGCAGCGAAACGACGGCAAGAATCAACAAAATCGCCGTAAAAGGATTCGCGAATGCCGCCGCGATGCGCGGCATCCCCTTCTTACCTGCAGGCAAAACGTTGGCTCCGTATTTTTCCGAGCGAACCGCCGCCTCCTTCGCATTCAGCCCCCGCCTGTCGGTTTCCAACAGCTCGAATACCTCTTCCCTCGTCGAAACTGCCGCCTTCCGTACGCGTTCTTTGGCCTCCTCCGCGCGCACGATATTTTCCGCCATTTGGGAAAGAAAAAACTTTTTTAATTTTTTTGCCATAACAGCCACCTCCTTTCGCAATCGATAGGAAAGCGGCCGAAATTCTACGATCTTTAAGGAAAAAGCGCGCGGAAAAAGGGCGCGCCCAGGCCCGTTTGAGATCTTGAACTTCGACTGCCGTATCCTTCATCCATTTTTCCGCGAACCTCCTTTTTTGATTTTTCCGAACAGCCCGTTCGGCAGGGACAAAAAAATACCCGCACGCCAAACGGCGCGCGGGCACTGTGATTCTTCAGCTTCCATTGTACCGTTTGAGCTTTGACTTTGCAGGGCGATGAAACTGTGTTATGCTGCGCCTTGTTTTTCGACGCCGCCTGTTCAAACCAACGCACGATGTCTCCATCGTTTTGCGGCAACAGTCCGTATCCCCGTAGTAGCCTTACTTACCGGATATTCAATTTGCGATGACATTATAACCGTTTTTCGGGCGTTTGTCAACCCCCGTTTGCGATATTTTTTGCGGCCGGCACAAATTTTTTGCCCTCTGCCGCATGCCAAACGCGATTTTCAACCGCATTCAGGCGGCACAGATCCGTTCATTCTTTCATCGGCCGCACTTCGAATCCGTGTTCCCGCAAAAACTCCAGCGACAGCCCGAACCAGTGCGCCACATGCCCGAAAAAGGATTGTTGCGGGCGTTCGTCGTTCACTTCGATATCGCAGGTCGAAAGGCCGTGCCATCCCTTTTCAAACAGATGCAGTTCCGAAGAAACGCCCGCCCGATGCAATGCGCCGTATAAAAGCCACGCATTTTCCGCAGGAACACAGTCATCTTCCGTCGTCGCCCAAATAAAACAGGGCGGCGCCGAAGGGCGGACTTTCTTTTCCAAAGAATACTCCTCTGCCGAAACTTTCTCCCCGCAAAAATTCCGAAAAGATCCTTCGTGCCAAAAATTCTTATCTGCCGTAACCACCGGATAGGAGAGGATCGCGGCGTCCGGGCGTACCTTTTCGCACTCCGATCCGAACAGTTCCCGAACCGCAGGATCGTCCCACAGCAGCGAAATACACCCGCAAAGGTGCCCTCCGGCCGAAAAGCCGATGGCGGCGATATGCCCGCAATCCAGATCGAGCCGTTCCGCCTCCCGCCGCAGATACAGCATTGCCATCGCCGCCTGCACGATCTGGGCGGGGTATGCGACGGGCGCTATATCGTAATCGAGCACAAAGGCGTCGAATCCTTCCGCAAAATACCGCAGAGCGATCGGCTCGTTTTCCCTTTGCGACAGAAATCCGTATCCGCCGCCGGGAAGTATGAGCATGGCGGGGCGCACTTTGCGCGAGCGCATTTCGCTCATCTGTCCGTGCCTGTACGCCGTCAAAAAGCCCCGCGATTCGCCGTTTTTTCTCTCCGCTTTAAAATATTCATACAGATCGATGGTCTCGATTTTCATCCGCGGTCTCCTTTACAGCGTGATCTCGTCGATGCGCGCTAGCTCTTCCGCCGTAAACGCGGTATTCAGTTTTGCATCCGCCACGATCTGCGCAGGGCGCGAAGCGCCGATGATCGCGCTCGCCACGTCCCCGTCTTTCAGCGTCCACGAAAGGGCCATTTCCGCCAGCGTCTGTCCGCGCTCGCCCGCAAGTTCGTTCAATGCCTCCAGTTTGCGCACGAGCTCTTCGGTCAGCGTCGCCTTTTTCAGGTCTTTGTCCTTATTCATGCGGCTGTCTTCGGGGATCCCGTGCAGATAACGATCCGTCAAAAGCCCCTGCGACAGAGGGCTGTATGCGGTCAGCGCGATCCCGTTTTCACGGGCAAGAGCCTTCAGTCCGCTTTTTTCCACGTCGCGGTTCAGGATCGAATACGGCATCTGCAGCATCACCAGCGGCACTTTCATCTCTTTGAAGCAGCGGAAAGCTTCCTCCGCCTGTTCCTTTGAATAGTTGGAAATACCTATGTACAGGGCCTTGCCGCTGTCCACGATGCTCTTCATCGCCGAGCACGTCTCCTCGATCGGAGTATTCGGGTCGGGACGATGATGGTAAAAAATATCGACGTAATCCAATCCGAGATTTTTAAGGCTGCGGTCGAGACTGGCGATCAGGTGCTTTCTGCCGCCCGTTCCCTTGCCGTACGGCCCCCGCCAAGCTCCGTAGCCCGCCTTCGTCGTTATGATCATCTCGTCGCGGTACGCCTTGAGATCGTGCGCGAGAATACTGCCGAAATTGCGCTCCGCGCTCCCCGCGGCCGGCCCGTAATTGTTGGCTATATCGAACACGGTGATCCCGCAGTCGAAGGCGGTAAAGACCATGCTGCGCATATTTTCATAATTGTCCAGCGAACCGAAATTGTGCCACATGCCGAAAGACAGGGCCGAAAGCTCCAGTCCGCTCCTGCCGGCACGGCGATACTCCATGGTGGCATACCGCTCGTCCGACGGGTTGTAATTGTCATTGTTGCGAATCAACTGCCAAATTTCGCGTGCGTCCATACAAACTCACTTCCGCGCACTTACCGCGCTTGTCCGTAAAATAGTCGCGCGGCTGCCCGCGCGCTCTAATATTGTAGAATAATCGCACGCAAAAGTCAATAAAACGCCGCACTTATTTTTCAATCGGCGGCGTTTCTTTTCTGCCTTTATTCGTATTCGCCGTAATCCCGCTTTCCGTACGACGGTTCATCCTGCGTCATACAGTATGTATCGTGTTTTTTGTTCGGCCTTCCCTCCGGCTTCGCGTTTTTCAAATCGACGAGCACGACGTCCGCACCGATCTTTACGATGCTCTTGATGGATATAAAAAGATCGTTGTTTTTAAAAAAACGTATCCCCTTCTTTCCGGGCACGACGATGCCGAACACCCTCCCTTCCGGGAAAGAAAATACGATGTCGCACGTCCTGCCCAAATTTCTTCCGTCCGTAACGTTCACCACAAATTTGCATTTGAGTTCCCTGTAAGAAGTTTCCATACGGCCTCCTTCGGCACACGGGCACGGCGGTAAAATCCGCCCTTACGCCCTCCGCGCAAATAAACGTCCGCTATTATTGTATGCACGGCGGCAAAAAATCGTTCCGATTTAAAAAATTCTTTTTTGGCCGCGCCCGTCCCTCCGCGCCCGAATGCACGGCAACAAAAAAAGGGGCCCGCCTCTGCGAGCTCCTTTCCCCTCAGAATTCGTAAGCAATGTTCCCGCGTATCGCGTTGATTGCGTTCTTCTCCAGCCGCGATACCTGCGCCTGCGAAATCCCGACTTCGTCGGAAATTTCCGTCTGCGTCTTTCCCTCGTAATAGCGCAGGAATAAGATCTTGCGCTCCCGCTCCCCCAAATGAGCCATCGCGTCCGACAGCGCCGCATGCTCCGTCCAGACCTCGTCGTTGTTCTTCTCGTCGTAGATCTGGTCCATCAGCATCAGCGCGTCGCCCGATTTGTTGTAGACGGGTTCGAACAGAGACACGGGGTCGGAGATCGCATCGAGCGCATAGACGACCTCTTTTTCGCGCACTTTCATCGCTTCGGCGATCTTTTCGATGGTCGCCTCCTTGTCCTCCGCCTCCAACTGTTCGCGCGTTTTCAATACCCGATACGCCGTATCGCGAATGCTTCTGGATACGCGCAGCGAATTTCCGTCGCGCAGATATCGCTTGATTTCGCCGAGGATCATCGGTACGGCATACGTCGAAAAACGTACGCCGACGCTGATGTCGAAATTGTCGATCGCCTTCAAAAGCCCGATGCAGCCGGCCTGGAACACGTCGTCCGCGTTCGCGTTCTTTGCCCAAAATCTCTTCACGAGCGAGAGGACCAGGCGCATGTTCCCCACGATAAAGCGCTCGCGCGCCTCGCGGTCCCCCTCTTTCAGCCTGCGCATCAGCTCATCGCTTTCCTTTGCGGTCAAAAGGGGAAGCCCCGCGGTATCCACTCCGCATATTTCTACTTTTTGCAGCATATTGCACCTCCGGAATCTATGTACCCGTACGGCGTGCAGTATGCGCATCTCTCAAAATATTATGCGGCCGGAACAGTTTTTAAAGAGACGTTCCGCGCGTTTCTGTTTGGAAAAGCTTTATACCAGCTTGCTCATTTCGTTTTTCAGCTTTGCGATGATCTTTTTTTCCAACCGCGATATGTACGACTGCGAAATCCCCAAAAGATCTGCAACGTCCTTCTGCGTCATCTCATCCCCGCCGTTCAGCCCGAACCGCAGGTTCATGATCTTGCGGTCGCGCTCCGGCAGTTTTGCCAACGCTCCGCGCAAAAGTTCTTTCTCCACTCCCGTCTCGATATCCTTGTAAACCGTATCGCTGTCCGTCCCGAGAATATCGGAAAGCAAAAGCTCGTTCCCCTCCCAATCGGTATTCAGGGGCTCGTCGAACGAAACCTCGCTCTTTAATCGCACCAGCCTGCGCAGATACATCAATATCTCGTTTTCGATACAGCGCGAAGCGTACGTCGCGAGCTTGATATTCTTGTCCGGCTTAAACGAATTTACCGCCTTGATCAGGCCGATCGTCCCTACCGATACAAGATCGTCCGCATCCGCTCCCGTATTGTCGAATTTGCGGGCAATATAGACGACCAGCCGCAGGTTGTGTTCGATCAGCGCCGATTTCACCTCTTCGTCCCCGGAAGAAAGCTTGCCCAACAGGTCCGATTCCTCTTCCGCCGAATACGGCAGAGGCAAAGCCTCGCTCCCGCAAATATAATCGAGCACATTCTCTCTCATATTCATCTTCCGTATCAGCTGCCTCAGCGATGCCCGGATCCTATTCAGCATCTTTTTCACCTCCCGAATCTGAAAAATCCTCCTCTTTCGTAAATGCCGCGGGCAGGATCAGAGAATACTCACCCGAAAAGGGATGCGGGCTGATCGCCACCGTTACGTCCTTTATTATATTCGCGCGCCGCCCGCAATATATCTCCAGCGCTTCGATTTTAAACGCCGTCATAAAAGATTTTCCGCCGACGGTATGTACCTCGATTTTTTCGCAGGGCGTGCTTTCCGCAAAAAGGCCGTCCGCCAACAGCGCCAGTGCCGCGGCTCGTTCCGCCACGACGACGGGCTTCCCTCTGCCGTCCGTAAGCCGATTGCCCGTATCGGTAAATGCACGCGCCGCAACTCTCTTTCCCCGCAAAATCAGCCGGCATTCGAATATCAGCCCCGCCAGCTTTTTCCGTTCCCGTATCCGCTTTGCCAGCCGCCCCGCCCCGAAAGCGAAAGCCACGCACGCGAGGACCAGCACGCCCGAAGGCAGGCCGTGCACGGTGTATACCAGGGCGCCTTCCCCTCCCTGCAAATCGCCTCGCGCAAAGAGAGCCGTTAGAATGCCGGCAAAAGCAAACATATATCCCGCAAAGGCGAGCGAACAGAGGGCATACGTGCGTTTGCGCTTGAACTTCGCCGCAGGCAGCGGCAGCACCGCCAAAACGCCGTATTTTACGACAAAATCGACGGCGGGCGGCACCGTAAAATACAGGCAGAACACCGCATAACCCGTTCCCAGCGCCGCCCCGAACAGGGCGACCAGGCAAATGCGCCACCGTTTCGCTTCCCCCTTTACCGTCTTTACGGCACAGTACAGCAAAGCCGCGTCCGCACAGAAATTGTCGAGGATAAGCAAATCGATATAGACGATCATGCCGTGCCTCCTTCCTGCCGAGTGCAACCATTATACGCCCCTTTGTAAGCGGTTTTTTAGAAAAACCTGCCGCCTCCCGTCGAATTTGGACGAGAATCTCCCCGCGCGGCAGGCCGCATCGGCTCCTCACGGACATCGGACGGCCGCCCCATAGCGAACACAGGGAAAGGTTTTCAGCAACTCACGAATAGCGACAGCCGTTCTTTCCGTATACAAGACAGGCTGCATTGTTCCCTGCAAAAAGAAGGTTGCTAACCCGCCGAAACGCCGTCTCTTAAACTTGTTCCGCCCGCAAATTCCGCATTTAAGACAGCCCTAGGTCCACATAAACTTTTTAATCTGCTCCTTTCTTGGATCCCCTCTCCGAATTTTTATCCCCTTCGCAAGCACGATACTGCCCAAAGTATTCCCGTCGAGGCGGTTACCTATAAACGCCGATAAGCAAAACGGAAGGTACACAGCCCTTCCGCATCAACGAAAATAAATAGTCAAAACGAAACCCACCGCGCGAAAAATTATAACAAGCAGATCTCAGGGAGGGTGCTTTGCCGCCATTCACACAGGTTTTATGCGTTTTTTCTCTCCGCTGTATTTGGCCGTATAATCCGCCAGACGAATAAACATCCACCGGCAAAGCCGGAGGTATTTCATTTTCGGGCTGTTCGCCCCAATACTGCCGGCAACGCGCAAACCGCGCTTATAATGACCCGGCAGTCATGCGATTATTACTTGCTGCCCGCAAACGAGCCTTCCTGTGCTTAACTTTCTTTGCCTATGGCTTCACTCCCCTCCTCTATTGTTGTCCCTTATTTTTGCTTCTCTGTTTACTTTTCTGTTATCCTTGCTTTTTCTTCATTTTTGCCTTCTCTTCTGCTCTTTTTTTGTTCATCGGCAAAGCCTTTCTTGAGCCCGCGGACTATCCGCGGCTTTTCTTTATACAAAAAAATCCCTCCGCAAAATGCGGAGGGGGCCGATTTATTATTGAAATTTCATCTTTACTGCTTGCGGTCGTCGCGCTTCTGTTTCAATTCTTCTTTGTGCGCTTTTTCCGCTTCTGCGGCAGCCTTATCTTTCGGTTTGATCAACAGCAGAACGACGATGCCGATCAGGCACAGAACGCCGACGCCGAGGAATACAACGGAAAGAATGTTATCCTGCAGCCAATAGGTAGGACCGGTTACGACGTCCGCCTCGGAAGTTACGTTGATCACTTTCGAAGATGTTACGACGGGCATATTGTCGGAAGCGACTTTGACTTCTACTTTATAGAATCCCATCTCCTGCGGGATAAAGCTGAGCGAGCTGGAAGGATTCCACTCGTAATCGTTATTGTTCGCGTCATCGTCCTCATCGAGCGACTCGTCGTATTCGTTGATTTTGATCCATGTCCCGAGGGAATTGGTCCCGTCCTCGTTCTCCGCCGCCATGATTTCGCTGGGAGAAGCGGCCGTAGCGCCCTCATTGAATACGAAGCGGTACAGCGAATATTCCGAAGTGTAGCCGGAGGTCGCAATAATTTCAAAATCTTCAACGTTATATACTACGTCGACATAACCGATCTCGTCGTCTTCCGGTTCTTCGATGGTCGGGCCGTCATAGAACACTTCGAAGCTGAAAGTCTCCAGATTTTCGGCTTTCCATACGTTGGAAGTGGTGATTTCCCTTTCCTCGTACACGCCGTTCGTTCCTTCATTCTCAAAAATGCCCGTCATCGCATTGCCCGCGGCATTGGTGGGAACCACGCGGAACTCGTATTTTCCGGGAGCCGCAACTTCGATGCTCAGCTCGTCGTAGCCGCCGGAAACCGTCTGCGTATCGCTGCTGGTCATTCCGTTAAAGCGGTAATACACGGTAAATTCCATGTCGGAATAGCCGCACGAATCGTCCGATATATATTCTTTCAGCGAGGGAATATAGAAATATGCCCCCGTGCCGACCTGAATGCTGCCCGTTTCGTTGCCGTTTTCGTCCGTCTGTTTGGACGCCTTGCGTACCTCTTCCCGATAATTTGCGACGTTCGTCTGCTCTTCCGGTCCCTGGGTTACGATAAACCCGTACGTACTGTCTTCGGTAACGGAGAAGAAAGAAGTCTGCGGCGTAGAGCTCACGCTTTCCGGATGAACGACTTTCAAATGGCCGCTATCCGCATCCAAAGAAGAGGCTGAAGCATACCATTCGATGAAGTAATACGCCGTATTGCTGTTGCCGTCGGTCAAACCGAAAGCGATGCTCATCGTACCGTTTCCGTATTCGCCCGTCGCGCCGTCGATATCGAAAGCGCCGTCCGGGAATTCCGTTTCAAAGAAGCGCTTGTCGCTGTCGAGAGTCGCATAACCTTCCGTCTCGAGCGTATCGCCGAAATCGGTGTCCGTCTCGGTATCTCCGCTCGTGTCGGAATCAGACCCGGTATCCGTTCCCGCTTCCGAATCCACACCGTCAATATCATAATAGCGGTTGGTCGTTACCGTCGAAGAGCAAACGTCAATGGCAACGTAATCCAAATCGATCTCTTCGCCCAAAACAAATTGTTTGATCTCGCTGTTGATCACGAGCGCGGGAGCCACGTTATCGAGAACGTAGTCGTTTTCATCGAGTTCGAAGCTCTGCCCGTTCAATTCCAAAACGGAAAATTTTGCGGTATTTCCGTCGGCAACTTCCGCCTTGAAGGTGAGCGGCGTAATGGGGGTATCTGCCGAAGACGAAGCATACTGCGCATAATACTTGCCGATGTTGGTGAAAGTCGCCATATTGCCGGCAATTGAATTCCCTTCCGCGTCTTCAAAATCCACAAAAAAAGTACCGTTGCCGACTTCCGCGGGCTCATCGCTCTCGCGCAGGGTGATTTTGATGCTGCCGAAGTCGTCCGACGTGATCGTGCCGACTTCCGTATCGTTGACCGTAACGTCGAGGCTGCCTGCATCGTTGGGCGTAAACGTGATCTCATTCGTCGTTTTCCCGTCCTTCGTCTGGCTCATCTGCGTCGTTTCGACGGCTACCGTAAAGCTGTCGAAATTGACCTCTTCAAAACCGATGGTCAGGCTGAAATAGCGCTCTTCGAAGTTCCCGCCGATGGCAGGATTGGTTTCCGCATCGGTAAACTGATACCATTTCAGTGCCATATTCTTGCGCAGCGTAACCATATCCCCATCGTCATAGTCGCCCATCTGATAGGTAAGATACCGCGGCGTTTCGCTGCCCTCTTCGTATTCGGCATTCGCGGCGCTCGCGCCGCCGCTCGTGGTAAAGATGCCCGAAGTGGCAACGGAACTTTCCGCCCTCGTATTCATAAAGCCCCAGCACATAAGCGCCATGCAAAGAGCGAACGCTATGCACAATGACAGTAATCCGACTTTCTTTTTGCTCATTCCTTTGCTCCCATCGCAAATTTTGCGAACGGGGCCATCCGCGCGCGGCGGCCCCGAAAAATGCTTGTACTCAATTATTTTATCGTATAAAGGTTTTTTTGTCAATCGCATTTTTCCCCTTTCGGTAAAAAATGCGCTTTTTTCACGGACGAAAAAACAAATTTTTTCACGGCGTTCACAAATCAAACGCTTTTGAAAGGTCAAAGTGCTTCCAAGGCGAAGCATCCCGGGGCGGTTCTGCCATAAACCGCATCCTCTCTTTGGTTACAGGATGCGTAAAAGAAAGCGAATACGCCCACAGCGCCAGGTTCCCTTTCTTTGCGCTTTCGCCCCCGTAGCGCATGTCGCCGTACACGGGCGAACCCAGCCCCGCCATTTGCACGCGGATCTGATGCGTCCTTCCGGTATGCAGTTTGATATCCGCCAGCGAACAGCCGCCCTTCTCTTCCATAATCGTGTATTCGAGCGAAGCCATCTTCGCCCCGTCGGTCGTCTGCGGACAGATATATACCATATTATTGACGGGATTCTTTTTCAGATAATTTACCACCGTCGCTTTCTTTTCTTTCGGGGCGCCGACGAGCACGGCAAAGTACTTCTTTTCGAAGTCGCCGCCGCGCATCTGTTCGGCAAGGCGGGACGCGGCTTTGCTCGTCTTGGCAAATACCATCACGCCGCCCGTCGGCCGATCCAACCGGTGGATGAGCCCGATATACACGTTGCCCGGTTTTTCATACGTAACTTTCACATAGCGGCGCACGGCTTCCAAAAGGCTGTCGTCCCCGCTCTCGTCGCCGCAGGTAGGAACGCCCTGCGGTTTCAGAACGACGATGATGTGGTTGTCCTCGTAAATTATCGTAAGATCATTCATAAATGTACATTCCTCCCGCGCCGCACGGCAGCGGGATCCCCTCCTCGGTAGGCAGGCCCACCTCGTATGCTTCCGTCTCCCCCTTTCGTTCCGAAAGGCAGAGCTTTAATATATTGTGCAGCACCATGGGCTGCAGGCCGGTCGTATAACTGTTGATCAGAAAGAACAAAGGCTGTTCCGAGAGCACCTGCGAACAGAGCTGTACGAAAGGGAACAAACTCTCTTCGATCTTCCACATTTCGCCGCCCGGGCCCCGTCCGTAAGACGGCGGATCCATAATTACGGCGTCGTACCTGTTCCCGCGCCGGATCTCTCTCTGCACGAACTTTTTACAGTCGTCCACAATATAGCGGATCCCCTTGTATATCCCCGAAAGCCGCGCGTTTTCGCCCGCGCGCTCGACCATTCCCTTCGCCGCGTCGACGTGCACGACCTCCGCCCCCGCCTTCGCGCAGGCGACCGTCGCGCCCCCCGTATAAGCAAAAAGATTGAGCACTTTGACGGGCCTTCCCGCGCCTTCGATCAGCGCGCGCATACGCTCCCAGTTCGCCGCCTGTTCGGGGAACAGTCCCGTATGCTTAAAACCCATCGGCTTGATTTTAAACTTCAGATCTTTATAAGAGATCTCCCACTCGGGCGGGATATCCTTCCGGTATTCCCACGCGCCGCCTCCGCGATCGCTGCGCCTGTACACGGCGTCGATCCCGGGATAGGAAAAAAGATCCCGCCGCGCCGCCCATATGACTTGCGGGTCGGGCCGAAGCAGCGTAACGTCCTTCCAGCGCTCCAATTTGTATCCGTCGCCCGTGGCGAGGATCTTATAATCTTTCCAATCCGTAGCAATTTTCATACCGATACCCGATATCGGCCAAGCGGCGCGCGCCGCCCGCCGGTCTCCTCGCCGTACAAATCATTTCTCTATTGCGCCCGCGGCCTCCGCCCGTCTTTCACGGACGAAGCGGAGCCCCGCGCGGCCATGCTTTTTCAGCCGCGGGGAACGCCGCCGCGATCGCAGCGAAGCCACCCTTTTCCCTCCGCCGACAAGCAGCTTATCTTCACGCCGAGGCGCAAACATTCCGTCCTTACTGCGGTTCTTTGACCACGGTCAGCCCGACGCTCTCGCCGTCGAAATCCCAGTCCTTGGTATATCCTTCCGCCGTTCCCTGCGAAATGCTGTTCGCAAGCACTGTTTTGGCGATAACGCCCCCGTGTTTTTTTAACACGTCCGCGACTTTATCCCCCGCGACGAAGTACACGCGGATGCGGTCGGTTACCTCGAATCCGGCTTCCTTGCGCATGGTCTGCAGTTTGGAGATCAGCTCGCGGACAACGCCCTCTTCGACGAGTTCGGGCGTGAGCGCCGTATTCAGCGCTACCGTGATGCCCTTGTCGCTCGCCGAAACGTACCCTTCCGCACTTTCGGTAGAAACGAGCAGGTCTTCCTCGCCCAACTCCACTTCGGCGCCGCCGATCTCCGTCTTGAAAGTGCCTCCGCCCTTCACCGCGGAAACGACTGCCTGCCCGTCGCACGTTTCAAGGAACGCGCGGATCCCGTTCAGAAGTTTCCCGTATTTGGGGCCGAGCGTCTTCATCTGCGGTTTGATTTTATACGTTACGAGCGCGGAGGCGTCTTTCGCTTCCCGCATCGATTTGATGTTCAGCTCGTCCAAAGCGATGCCCTTCAGCTCGTCGTTTAAATCCAGCTCGCGCTCCGTCGCCACGACCATTTCGGAAAGGGGCTGGCGGTTTTTCAAGTTCCCCGCATTGCGCGCAGCGCGCCCCAAAACGACGATATCGAGGACGGAATCCATGCCCTTTTCGAGCTCAAAATCGATCGCCTCTTCATCGCAGACGGGGAAATCGCACATATGCACCGATTTCGGCGCGTCCTTGTAAAAATTCGGCACAAGGTTGCGGTACATCTGTTCGGCAACAAAGGGGGTGAACGGCGCGGTAAGTTTTGCGAGCGTAACCAGAACGGTATACAGCGTCGTATAAGCGGCCGCCTTGTCGTCCGTCATCTCCTTGCCCCAATACCTCTCGCGTCCGCGGCGCACGTACCAGTTGGAAAGGACGTCCACAAACTCCTGCAGCGCGCGCGCGCTTTCGGTAATGGCATATTCGTTCAGACCCCGGTCGACCGTTTTAATTAACGTATTCAGCTTCGAGAGGATCCATTTGTCCATCAGCGTGAGCTTGCACGTTTTCAGGTCGTATTTCGAAGGGTCGTATTTATCGATATCCGCATACAGCGCGAAGAAAGCGTAGCTGTTCCACAGCGGGCCCATGTAGCGGCGCTGCGCCTCGGAAACCGCTTCGGGATAGAAGCGCGAAGGGATCCACGGAGCGCTCGCCGTGTAGAAATACCAGCGCACCGCGTCGGCCCCCTGCTTATCCAAAACGCTCCACGGGTCGACGACGTTGCCCTTGTGCTTGGACATTTTGACGCCGTTTTTATCGTTGACGTGCCCCAAAACGATGCAGTTTTTGAAGGGTGCCTTGCCGAATAAAATAGTCGAAATGACGAGCAGCGTATAGAACCATCCGCGCGTCTGGTCGACCGCCTCGCTGATAAAATCGGCGGGGAACGTCTCGTCGAACAGATCCTTGTTTTCAAAGGGGTAATGATACTGCGCGAAGGGCATGGACCCGGAATCGAACCAGCAGTCGATCACTTCGGGCGTACGTTTCATTGTTCCGCCGCATTCGCACCCGAAAGTACAGTTGTCGATGTACGGGCGGTGCAGCTCGATGTCGCCCTCGATTCCGCACTTTTCTTTGAGTTCCGCCTTGCTGCCGATCACGTGCACTTTTCCGCACTTCTCGCACACCCATACGGGGAGCGGCGTGCCCCAGTAGCGGTCGCGCGAAAGGCCCCAGTCGATCACGTTTTCCAGGAAGTTGCCCATGCGCCCGGTCTTGATCGTTTCGGGCATCCAGTTGACGGAATTGTTCGCCTTGATCAGCTCGTCCTTTACGGCGGTTACCTTGATGAACCAGCTTTCGCGCGCATAATACAGAAGCGGCGTATCGCAGCGCCAGCAGTGCGGATAGCTGTGTTCGTACAGCATTTCTTTGAACAGAAGCCCCTTCTGTTTGAGCAGTTCGATGATGCCTTTGTCCGCTTTTTTGACGAACGTACCCGCAAAATCGGTAACGGCGGGTTTAAAGCAGCCGCGCTCGTCCACCATATTGACGACGGGGAGCTCATACTTTTTGCCCACACGGTAGTCGTCCTCGCCGAAAGCGGGCGCGATGTGCACGATGCCCGTGCCGTCCGTCAGCGTAACGTATCCGTCGCAGACCACGTAATGCGCCTTTTCGCGGTACGAACCTTCCGCATAATCGAACAGAGGCTCATATTCCGCGTATTCGTATTCTCTGCCCTTCTTTACCGAAAGGATCTTATAGCTGCCCTCTTCGAACAGCGACGGGATGAGCGCCTGCGCCAGCACGTAACGCGCGCCGTCCTCCGTTTCGATCTCGGCATAATCTTCATCCGCGTTCATACAGAGCGCCACGTTGGAAGGGAGCGTCCAGGGCGTGGTCGTCCAGGCGAGGAAATAACAATTTTCCATGCCCTTGCGGTGAAAGCGCACGAACACGGACGTTTCTTTTACGTCTTTGTACCCCTGCGCGACCTCGTGCGAAGAGAGCGCCGTGCCGCAGCGCGGGCAGTACGGAACGATCTTGTGCCCTTTATACAGGAGCCCCTTCTTCCAGATCTCTTTGAGCGCCCACCATACCGATTCGATGTATTTATCGTCGTAAGTAACGTACGGGTTTTCCATGTCCGCCCAGTATCCGACCCGTTCGGACATTCTTTCCCATTCGCCCTTATATTTCCAAACGCTTTCCTTGCATTTTTTTATGAACGGCTCGATGCCGTACTTTTCGATATCCTGCTTGCCGTCCATGCCGAGCAGTTTTTCCACTTCCAGCTCGACGGGCAGGCCGTGCGTATCCCAGCCCGCTTTGCGCAGAACGTGTTTGCCCTTCATGGTCTGGTAGCGGGGTATGATGTCCTTCATGACGCGCGTGAGGATATGCCCGATGTGCGGCTTGCCGTTCGCCGTCGGGGGGCCGTCGTAGAAAGAAAATTCTTCCCCGCCCTCGTGCTCTTTCACGCTGTCTTCAAACACGTTTTCTTTGTTCCAAAAGTCGATGACCTGCTGTTCACGCGCAGCAAAATTCATCGAAGTATCGACTTTCGAGTACAATTTTTTTTCTTGATCCATGTTTTTCTCTCCTCGCGGAAACTTTCTGCATTCAAAAAAAGTCCTCCTGTTTTCGGAAAACAAAAGGACCACCAAAACATACAAACATACGCCCCTGTTGATAACGCGGTGGAAAAAACCGCGCGCAAAACTACTTTCGCACGGCATGTGCGATTTCGCCCCGCGGGCTGAGGGGTGATACCGTTCGCGCGCCGCCTCCGCCGCCTTTCACCTGCCGCGGCTCTCTTTGGGATGCGATCGCGCGGGGCCTGTCCCCGTGAACGCCTGATTTTCATTGCGGCATTATTGTACCAATCTTTGCGCGGTTTGTAAAGCGATTTTGCCCCTTGAATCCATTCTTGCGCCGTTTTTCTCGCTTTATTGCCCGGCAAAAGTCATTAACGATAGTCTTCCATCAGTTTATTTACCCGCACCAGATCGGCAGTCGTGATAAAATTCACGATGCGCTCCCCGATGCGCCCGTTTTCGCTTACGGCCACGGCGAGCAGCTTTTTATTCTCTTCGAAGGCATTGAGCACGTCCTGCAATGTGTCCCTCTTCCCCACGTATTTATAATAGACGAACATGTCGCTTTCGGCGAGGATATCTCCCACGGGCGTTTCCGAAAGATAGGCGTCGACGCTGCCGCCGCCCTGCAATCGCGAACCGAGTTCCGCAATGATGCGGCGGTTGTTCACGATTCCGACCATGCGCCTGCCGCTGTATACCGGCAGGTTGGAAAACCCCGTCCGCGCGATGAGCATCACTGCCTGCCGCAGGCTGAGTCCCGCTTCGATGCTCACGATCTTTTTGTCCTGCAGCGTTTCCCCCACGGTGGGCGGCGTACACAATAATTTCTCGATGCGCAGGATCTGTTCGACCACGTCGTCGCAGGGGACCGCTATGATCCTCCCGTCCGTGCTCTGATGCACGATGGCGTTGCGCAGGCGCGCATAATCGGCAAGATCGTTTTCGTAGCGGCGCACTACGGAATTTTTCTCGGCGCTGCGCCGCACGATGTCCGTAAACGACTGCGACGGTTTAAAACCGTACAAATCGCGGAGCTGCGCGTCGATCTTGTTATAACTGTTGATAAAAACTTTTGCATTCGAAATGTCCATACGCTCCCCCCTCTGTTTCCGCCGGATACTGTTTGTCCTTCTCTTTAAAATTGTAAAATAAATATTGTAAAAAGTCAACCGTTGAAAATACAATGATCCTCCGAACGTCGCCTTTCCGCAATCCCTGTCCCCCGCCCTTTCTTGTTTTATAGCCCCCTCCTGTAAAAAAACGGATTTATAAAGTCCCCTTTCGGCAAAAGGAGCGACCGACGGCCTCTTCCGATAAAAATCTTTAAACGAAACTCAAAAAAACAAAACGAGAGGACTTTCAGTAGTCCTCTCTCTTTCTCCGTGCCAGCCCGCGCGAACGCACCGTCGTAAGGCGGTATTCCCGCGAAGGAGTAAATTCAAAGTCCGATTCGCGCCTTGCCGAACGCAGCCGGATATCCCCGTCCGGGAAAACGACCTGCGCGATCCCTTCGGCGCACATGCATACGGGCACGCCCGAACAAAAAGCGCAGGCGCGCGCCATCAGCTGCGGCGCAAAATCTTCGGCGGCGCCGAATACGTTCACGATCAAATCGGCGTCGCAGAGAGCGAGCGTTTCCGCCACAGAGGGAAAAAACAGATCTTCCGCCACGCACAGCCCGATCTTCCCCGCCGCCGTTTCATACACTTTCAGGTGCGCGCCGCTCTTAAAATCTTCCCCCTCGCATGCATGCAGCATATCCGAAACGCCGAGGATGCGCCCCTTTTCCGCAATCGCGATGCTCTTGTAACGCAGCCCGCAAGAATCGGTATACGCCCCGGAAACGACCGCGCAGTCCAGTTCGCGGCTCATGATCGCCATATCTTCCAATTTATTGGTCTCGCCCGAAAGTTCGCGCCTGTAATCCACTTCGCCCAGCCCCCCGAACCCGAAGGCGAGCAGATCGCAGGCTGTTTTTTTCGAATTTTCCCAATACTCGTTTACGCTCCCTTCGGTAACAAAATGAATTTTCATGCGCACCTCCCGCCTCTATCCCATTATACGGGCGAAGGCGGCGGAATGTGCCGACTTGTATACGAATTGTAAAAAAATTGTGTAATCGGGCACAAACGCTTGCAAATTGCCGCAAATGTGTTATAATGACTTGCGGAACGGTTTACTGTTCGGAGGCTGTATGCAACGGAAAATACGCCTTACCCCCGTAAGGCTGCTCGTATTGGGCTATCTCAGCGTCATCGTGATCGGAACGATCCTGCTGATCCTGCCCTTTTCATCAAAAATCACAGGTTCGGCATCCTTTATGGATGCTCTGTTTACCACCGTATCCGCGTCTTGCGTAACGGGTCTGATCATTCAGGATACCGCCGGTTATTGGTCGACCTTCGGCCAGGTCGTGATCCTCTTTCTCATTCAGATCGGCGGCATCGGCTTTATGACCGTCGTTTACACGATCTTAAAGCTCGGCGGCAGAAAGATCGGGCTGAAAGAGCGCACTTTCATGCAGGAATCGGTAGCCGCGCCCACATTGAGCGGCATGGGCAAACTCACCTCTACCATCCTCATCGGCACGCTTATTTTTGAAGCGCTCGGGGCATTCGTACTGTGTTTCCGCTTTGTGCCCGATTACGGCTGGGGCGAAGGGATCTGGATGGCCGTATTCACCTCGGTTTCGGCGTTCTGCAACGCCGGATTCGACCTCATGGGAGACAAGACGGGCGAATTTTCATCCATGACGGCATATTCGGGCGATCCCATCATATGCCTGACCATTCCCCTCCTCATCATCATCGGCGGATTGGGCTTCTTTGTGTGGAAGGACATCAAAGACAACCGTTTCCGTTTCCGCAAATACGAGCTGCACACCAAACTCGTCCTCATCATGACGGCGATCCTCGTCGTCGTTCCGACACTGATCATCATGCTCGCGGAAAACGACCTCCCTTGGAAAGAGCGCGTATTCTCCTCTTTCTTTACGGCGGTAACGCCGCGTACGGCAGGGTTTAACGTGTTGCCCCTTTCGGGCGCGGGCAGCGTGAAGTCCGTAACCATTTTATTGACGATCATCCTGATGTTTATCGGCGGTTCGTCCGGTTCGACGGCGGGCGGCGTAAAGACAAATACGCTCGCGGTCTTGTTCCTTTCCGTCTTTTCTCTCATCCGCGGCAAGCGCTCGGTCGAATGCTTCGGCAGGCGCCTCGACGAAACAAACGTCAAAAACGCGGCGCAATTCGTAACCGCGTTCCTGGCGCTGATCGTGCTCGGCTCCGTGCTTTTATGCCTGTTCGAACAGGGAAATTCACTTTGGCCGAACGATCCGGAAACGCTCGGCATCGGCGTAACCGAATCGGTTTTCGAAGTCGTTTCCGCGCTCGCGACCGTCGGCCTCACTACGGGCGTTACTCCCTACCTCACGCTCGGCTCGCAGATCGTTCTCTGCATTTTGATGTTCCTGGGCCGCGCGGGGTGCATGACGGTCATGCTTTCGTGGAAGACCCCTTCCGCTCCCGCCGCAGAACTCCCCCTGGAAAAAGTACGCATCGGCTGATAACCGAAGTTTTTCGATACATTTATTCTTTTTATCCGACCTTATAAAAGTTGAGGAAATTTATCCATGAAATCGGTATTGATCATCGGTCTCGGCAGATTCGGGACGTATATGGCAAAAAAATTCACGGAACTCGGCAACCACGTCATGGCCTTGGACACCGACGAAGAGAAGATCAACGAGATCCTTCCCTACGTAACCAGCGCGCAGATCGGCGACGGGACAAAAGCCGCCGTTCTCGATTCCATCGGCATCGATAACTTTGACATCTGCGTCGTAAGCGTCGGCGAAAACTTCCAGTCTTCGCTGGAAACGACCTCCCTTTTGAAAGAAGCGGGCGCAAAGTTCGTACTCTCCCGCGCCTCGACCGAAATTCAAGCCAAATTTTTGCTTCGAAACGGTGCCGACGACGTCGTTTTTGCCGAAAAAGAGATGGCGGAGCGCCTCGCCGTAAAATACAGCGCAAACAATATTTTCGATTATATTCAGCTCACGCCCGAATATGCGATCTACGAGATCCCTACCCCCCGCATGTGGGAAGGCAAAACCATTCGCGATAAGGGCGTCCGCGCAAAATACAACCTGAACATTCTGGCGGTAAAGCGCGGCGGAAACCTCATCCCGCTCCCCTCTGCAGACTATGTTTTCAACAGTGCCGAACGGCTGATCGTGATGTGCCGCAAATCAGATATCGATAAGCTCGTGCACTGACGCGGCATCGGACGGTCCGAATACTTTTATACTTTTTAAAGGTTCCGGCCCGTTACTGCGGCAACGCGTTCCCATGAAAAAAACACACAAAAAACTCGGCTGTCAGCCGAGTTTTTTTATCCGAAAATTATTTCTGCATTTTATTGCGCCTGGACGCAGAGGAAAGTTTTACCGCCAGCACGACCACGGCCGCGGCCAATCCGACGAACAGCACAACTAAAATCACCGACAGTACGATCGGCCCCGCCGCATTGTTCCCTTCGCGCAAAACAGTCAGCCGCACGGTGGAATACCCCACCAGCGAATCGTATTCCGTCAGTTGCAGCTCGATGGACTGCAGCTGCGAGTTTACCTCCGAGATCTCGTTGATCACGGTGATGCGCTCGCTTGCGCTCAGCCCGGTATCGCTCAGTATCTCTTCCAGCTGCGCCTTCCGCTCTTCCAGCGCAGTCTTCCGCGCCGAAGCGTTGACGTATTGGGTCGTGATATCCGTTGTCGAGATATTCTGCGACGTGATCCGGCCGTTATTCCCCACAGTACTTAAAAAGGCGTCCAGCTGTTCGGTCGGAATGCGCAAAACGATATAAATGCGCGACGTGCCGTCTTCGTCCGCGGAAAGATTTTGGCTCTCCACGTATCCGCCCGCATCCGAACCCTTTGCCTTCAGCGAATCTCCCGCGGCGGCAACGTCCTCCGTGCGGAGAGTGATCGAAACGTAGTACACGATTTTTCGGTCGATGTCGCCGGCAACGATATCGCTCTGATCGGACGAATCTCCCGGCGTCTCCGGCGCCTCCGCCGACCCGTCGCTGCTGTTATCCGAACCGCCCATATTCCCCGAAGCGCAGGCAGCAAAGCATAAAGCGCACAGCAGTACCGCCGCCAACAACATTGCAATCCGGACCAACTTTTTCCGCATATCTGTCTATCCCCCCTAATTGCGCATGCGCTCTTACGAAAGCAGGATGCGCGCATATGTATAATAGTAATCATAGTAATAGTCGTCATAAAAATTAAAAGCGACAACGCACAAAATTATGCATATAATCAAAAATACGGCGTAAACGATCACGCCGATCAGCGCCCCTTTCCCGCACGATTTCGCCCGCAGCGGCATCGTATCTTTCCAAACGAGGTACAAAATCAGCCCGATGACAGGGAACAAAAAGCACAAAAAGGCAAAGCCGCCGCTGCGCGCATCCGCAGGATCTCGGTACGGCTGCTGATAGGGCGGATAATGCGGCTGACCGTACGGCGGAGCCTGCCTCGGCTGTTCCTCCTGCCCCGCGCTTTCATCCCTCTGTTTGGCGCCGCAGAAGGGGCAGAACGCCGCATTTTCGTCAATTTCTTTTCCGCAATACTTACAAAACATTTTTCTATCCTCCGATCGTAGTATGCGTTCCCGCAACGCTTAGAAGCGCAGCCATCAGAATTATGACAATTATGTACCCGATGACGGCGAGTGCGACCTCCGCGATCACGCCGATCAGCGCCCCCTTTCCGCACATTCGCGCACGGAGCGGCATGGTATTTTGCCATACCAAATAGAGTATCAAACCGATCAGAGGGAAAAAGAATCCCAAAACGCCCCAGCCCGCACTCGGAATGTCCGGCTCTGCCGCACAGTACGGATACAGTCCCCGCGGCGGCGGATTCTGACAGCTATCCGCCTGCGCCCTCCCGCAGTGCGGGCAAAACGCGGCGCCGTCGGGCAATGCCTGCCCGCAAAACTTGCAAAACATTTTTCGATCCTCTCATGCAAAGCGCCGATTTCCGCCGCGCCGTTCCGCTCGGTTTTATCGGAGCTTTTTTTCGATTGTATTGTATCATATATGCCGCGTTTTGTCAAGATATGTTCATAGCATCGCCGCCCGCAAAGCTGTTCGCCAAATTCCCGCCCGCAAAACATGCCCTCCTTGTTTAGCTTTCTTGCTGTCTCGCATCCGTTGTAAAATCCTTTTCTATAAAATCTTCTGCTAACTATATTTTTGAAATGTAACCATTTTACGCCATAACGTACAGTACCTTTGATCATACAGATGCGTATGTCCACCATCGCTTATGCTGTAATTTATGTCATTAATAAAACGAAATTTTACCTGCAAACGATGCGGCGGCGCGGGCAAAAAGCCCGCGCCGCCGCATACTCATCCCTTGAAGGGAAATTATTTTCTGTTTTCCAAAACCTTGCGGTCGATTTTGCCGATCAGGTTCACCGGCAGTTTTTCTTCAAACACGATCTCTTTCGGCACCGCGTACGATATCAGTTTGCGGCGGCAGGTTTCGAGGATTTCGCGCTCGCATGCCGCGCGGTCTGTGCCCTCCCTGCATTCGACGAACAGCCGCACCACTTGCCCCTTCACCGTATCGGAAATCCCCACGGCGCACGCTTTGCGCACGCCCGAAACTTCGCACGCGGCGGCTTCGATTTCGGAAGGATAAACGGGCACGCCGCTCACCTTGATCATATTCTTTATGCGCTGTTTAAAGTACAGGTAACCGTCTGCGTCCACCCAACCGTAATCGCCCGTTTTCAGCCATCTGCGGCCGCCGATCGTCTCAAACGGCGAATATTCTTCGTTCAGATATCCGATCATAAACTGGTCGGTATCCAAATAAATTTCGCCCACCGCCCCCGCGGGGAGCTCCGCGCCGTCTTTCATTATTTTCACGGCCGTATTCGAAAGCGGGTATCCGATGGAATTTTCGCGGTGATGGGCAAGCGTGTTCACGAGGCAGACGGTAACCGTTTCCGTCAAACCGTACCCCACATACATGCGCGCACGGCTTCCGCCCCGTTCCAGCGCCGCGTTAAAATCGTCGATAAGCTGCTGCGGAACGCTGTCTCCGCCGACGTATACGTCTTTAATGTTGGAAAGGTCCGCATTCACGAACGCCTTTTCGCCCAAAAGTTTCAAAAACATGGTCGGAACGCCCGTAAGGATGTTCGCCTTTCCCTTCACGATCTGCTTTGCGCTCATCTTCGGGCTGAACTGGATGCACATGATATTCGTGCGGCGCATCAGCATGCACATATGCATATTGATGCACAGGCCGAACCCGTGGAAAATGGGCAAAACGTTATACAGCGCGCGATACATTTGGATCGGCTCGCTCAAAAACTCCTCCGCTTTCGCGCACAGCGTATTGAACACGCGGTTGTTGTGTGCGATGATCTTCGGCTCCCCCGTCGTGCCGCCGCTCGCGAGGTACACGGCCGCCTCGTTTTCGCCGAAGGCCGCCGTCTGCACCGACGGGTTTTTGCGGTTTTTCAAATATTTTTCGAAGGGAACATATCCGAACGCCGTGCGTTTTTTCGTAAGCCGATAATACGCTTTCGCCGCAGCCCCCATGTAGTGCGAGCTGTCGCTCAGAAGGGTCGGCACGCCGAAATCGTAACGGCCGCACTTGTACAGGTCGTAGATCAGCACAAGCTTGCTCGACGTCTTTTCAACGCTCTCTTTCAGCTTTTCGGGCGGAATAAACGGATGCACCAAATTTACCGCCGCGCCCAGCTTGTTCGCCGCGTAAAAGCAAATAAGCGCCGCCGGCGAATTGGGCATGCACAGCGTTACCGTATCCCCTTTTCCGATCGAAAACTCGGCGGCAAGGTTATCGGCGAGAGTATCGATCCAGCGGTGCACGCGCGAAAAAGTATATTTTCTTCCGTAAAACGAAATCGCAGCGGTAACGGCACTGCCGGAAATATTTTGGCGTATAGCCTCGTACATGGAACAATTTTCGGGTAGTTGCTTCATAAGTAGTCCTTGTCAGATATTCAGGCCGCCGCCTGAATTCTTTTTCGTATTATAAAAATGCCTTCGAAACGAACGCCGCAGCCGCCAACAGCACGGGGATCACGATCATGTGCGCGATGTAAATGACCGCGGTACGTCTTCCCAAAAAGCAGACGCCGCTGTTCCAAGCGCCGTCGAGCGGCGCAAAGGCATACTTCGCGCGGGTATGATAAACGATCCTGCCGATCAATCCGCCTAAAAGCACGGTCGCCGCAAAGGGCAGCAGAGGAAAGTAATCCCCCGAATAGCGCTCGAAGTTGAAATTGCCGTTGCTCGCGTCCGGCCGAATATACAAAAACACGGCGAGAAATTTATTCTCCTCAACGCCCGCCGCGCCCGTAAAATTCGAAACGACGTGCCCGTACCCTCCCTCGAAGGTAAAACTCGCAAGGCCGGATAAAGAAAAATACCAGAGCAAGAGCCCCGCGCCCACGAGCCCCGGCAAAAGCCGCAGCGCGCTCTTTACCCCGCGCCCGACGCGTCCCTCGCCCAAGCAGTCCCCCGCGGCAACGGCCGCATTGTCGAGAAAGGCGTACAAAAACACCGCGCAGGCCAGCATATGGATCACTCCGAACAGCACGGTCATGTTCGAGCCGGTAAACTCGCTCAAAAGGGAGGTTACCGCGGTTATGCCCAAAGCCACCAATCCGAGCGGAACGGCGCGGCGGAAATTTCCGCGCGTAAGGGTGCAGCTAACGCCGCACAGCAAAAAGAACAGCGTGATCACGATCCCGCGCGCATACAGGCGGACATTCCAGCTCCAATACGCGCGCCCGAGCTCTTCGCTCTCCGCAAACAGCGTTGTGCCGAGCGTATCGTTGATGATGGGCATGATATCCCACAGGCAGTACATCAGGTGATCGAATACCATCAAAATCACACACAGCCCGCGGAGAAAGTCGATCTCCCAAAAGCGCCCCTCGCCCCTGCCGGAAAAGCGGCGCGTCATCTTTTTATATCCGGCGCTGCCCGGATCTTTTACGTTCACTCCGTTCAAGTACATCTATATCAGTGTATCATTTTGCGGCCGCTCTGTCAATCGCACGTACGAAAATCGCCGCAAAATTTACCCAACGTTCACTTTTTTACTGTTCGGCGCCGGAAAAAATTTCGCAAAGCGTTTCGCGGAGGGCCGCAAGCGTATCGCACGCGAACAGCCGGCTCCGCCACTGCGCGCAGCCCCGCATGCCGCGGATATAAAACGCCGCCATCTTGCGCATCTGCACGACGGTGAACTTTTCTCCGTAAAAGGGAAGCATGTCCGCGATCTGCGCCTCGATGGCGGCGCGCCTGTCCCATTCCGTTCCTTCTCCCGAAATTTCGGCAAACACGTGCGGGTCGTACATCGCCGCGCGCGCGATCATCACGCCGTCCGCGCCCGTTTCGCGCAGCATTTTCCGCGCGTCTTCGCGCGTAAATATCCCGCCGTTGGCGATCACGGGGATATCAACCGCCCGTTTTGCCGCCGCGATCGCACCGAAGTCCGGTTCGCCCGCATAATACATGTCGCGCGTGCGCCCGTGCACGGTGATCATATCCGCACCCGCGCCCGCACACATCTTCGCGAATTCGGCAGCAACGATCTTTCCCTTCTCCAAACCGATCCGGAATTTTACCGTAACCGCCTTTCCGCTCTTTTTGCAAGCGGCTATGATCTTCTCCGCGAGCGGCATATCGCCGAGCAGTGCGCTCCCCTCGCCGTTTTTGTATACTTTCGGCACGGGACACCCCATGTTGATGTCTACGATCTCAAAATCTTTCAAGTCCTCGCTCTCGCAGGCGGCGCGCATGACAGCCGGGTCGTTCCCGAAAATCTGCGCCGCCGTCTGCGGCTCGTCCGCAGCTTTATAAAGCAGCGCCCGCGTCGCCGCATTGTTGAAGCGCAGGCCTTTGGCGCTCACCATTTCGGTAAAACACAGTCCCGCCCCGAAAGAATAGCAGAGCCTGCGGAACGCAAAATCGGTATATCCGGCGAGCGGCGCGCACAAGAGATTGTTCCTGATTTTCGTTTTTCCGATCTGAATGCCGTCTCCGATCTCAGCGGTCGCGTTCGCCATACTCTTTCTTCGCCCTTTCGTAATATTGCCACAGTTCTTGCGGCGCGAGGTCCTTCATCGCCTTTCCGTCTTTCAAAATCAACGCTTCGGTCGCGCAAAAGCGCTCGATAAATTTTTTCGTGCTGTTTTGCAGGCTCTCTTCGCAGTCCGCGCCCGCAAGCCTTCCCACGTTTACCGCCGAAAACAGCAGATCGCCCGCCTCTTCGGAAATATGCGCCTCATCCCCTTCCGCAACAGCTTCGAGCAGTTCGCCGAGTTCTTCCTTTACCTTCTCGGCGGCTTCGGCCGCGTCTTTAAAATCGTAGCCGTATTTGGCCGCGCGCTTGGCGGCTTTCTGCGCGCGCATCGCCGCCGGGAATACTTTCGGCACGTCCCGCACGGTGTCCGACGCGGTCTTCTGCCCCTTTTCCACCGTCTTGTTTCGTTCCCAAACGGACAGCGCGCCCTCTTCGCTCTCCGCCCTGTCCTTCCCGAAAATATGCGAATGGCGGAATATCAGCTTGCGGCACACTTCGCTCAAAACGTCATCGGGAGTAAAAGCGCCCCTCTCCTCTCCCAAAACCGAATGGAACGCCCCCTGCATCAGGACGTCGCCCGTCTCTTCCAAAATTTTGGAATCGTCTCTGCTTTCGATCGCGTCCACCAGCTCGTACGCCTCTTCGATCATATTTTTGCAGATGCTCTCGTGCGTCTGCGCACGGTCCCACGGGCAGCCGTTCGGCGCGCGCAGAAGCCGCAGGATCTCCACGAGGTCGGAATATCCGAAGCGCGTCCTCTGCAGCAGCGGAATTTCCCCGATCACGACCGCGCAGGAAGGATCGTACCCTTTCTGCCGGTCCGTCTCGTACAGTCTGATCCTGACCGCTTTTCCCCCGCGCACGAAAAAGGCGGGCGTCTCGTCGCCGAACCACTCGCACAGGCAGAGTTTTGCGTCCCCCGCCACGAGATCCCCGTCCAGATCGTACACCGCGAGAGGCAGGGTCGGCCGTTCCCTCTCCGCCAGCGCGTACGCGGAAAGCGCCGTACGGTCGCGCGAAAAAATCTTCGCCGCCGAAAATGCCGCGTCCGCTTTGGAAACGCCGCCGAACACGCGGACGTCTTTCCCCTTTCGCAAAACGATCTGCGCCGAAACGTCTTCCGCAACGCTTCCGTCCACACAGTACACGACGTCTCCGCCCTTTGCCGCTTCGAGCACCGCCGCGGCGAGATTTTTGTTCAGCGTATCGAAATTGCGGCTCTTGCCGTATATGTAGTCGAGGGTCTCAAAGGGCACCCCCAACGCGCGCACCCCTTCGGAAACGGGCGTATCGCCCGTGCGAAGAAACACCTTTGCTCCGGAAAGGACAGCCTTCTCGGCCCCTTTCGAAAGATCTTCGGGGCTACACCCCAATCCGACGACGGTTATCATGTTTTTTCCTCCATGCGACGTGCAGTTCTTCGCCCGTAAACGCGCGGAACAGCACCGACAGCGCGACGTACACGGCGGCCGTTACGGCAAACGCGGCGAGCGCGTGCACTCTCCCGAACGGATATGCCGCGGCAACGGCGGCCGCAGCCAAAAGCGCAAACTTCGCGAACTGCCCGTATACCCGCACTCTGTTTTTTCTTTCCTCAATACTATATAACAAATTGATAAAAAGCGCAACAAAATAGCACCCGACGGAGGCATAAGCGGCGCCCAAAACGGAAATTTGCGGAATGCGGAGAAGTATCAGCTCTGCCCCGATCTTCACCGCCACCGCGATCGTCATGGAAAGGGCGGCAACTTTCGGCTTTCCTCTCCCCGTCAGGCAGGCGGAAAGGGTCTGAACCAAAGAGAGAAATACGGCGGCGAGCGACAATGCCCGCACCAGACCCGCCAAGGCGGACCCCTCTTCGCCCGTTACCGAAGGGAACAAAAAAGAGGATATCTGCGCGGGGAACAAAAAGAGAAAAGCCGCCGCCGGCAATGCGACGTACAGGGTACACTTCACCGCAAAGAGCACCCGCTCTTCCGCTTCCGCGTTCTTCCCCTCTGCCTGCATTGCGGAAACGGCGGGGATGCTCGCCGCCGCAAGGCCGTAGCAAACGGAGACGGGCAAGTTCACGAGCGTCGCCGCGCCGCCCGAATACAATCCGTACAGCGCCGTGGCGTTCTCCGCATACTGCCCGACGAGGCGGACGATCAGAATGCTGTCCAAAATATTGGAAAGGGGCAAAATCCCCGCCGCAACGGTAACGGGAATCGTTACGCGCAGCAAAGAGAGGGCGCGCGGCTGTGCGGGAAGTTCCCGGTACAGGGGCCGCCTTCCGCGGTCGCCCGCGGCGAGGATCAGCATAAACGCACACGCGGCAAGCTCGCTTGCCGTAACGGCAAACAGCGCGTATTCCACGGCGCGGCGCACATCCTGCGCAAATGCGCGCGCAAAAAACAGTCCCAACCCGATCTTGACCGCCTGTTCCACGATTTCCGAAAGAGCGGTGGGCAGAAAATTGCTCTTGCCCTGAAAATAGCCGCGGAAGCAGGAAATGACAGAAACGAGAAATACGCTCGGCGCAAGGGCGCGGTACGCGTTTACCGCCCCCGGTTCCCCCTGCAGAGCGCTCATTGCCGGCGCCGTCAAAAACATGACGGCACTGCCGGCAATGCCGATCGCCGAAAAGAGAAACAGAGATTTGCGCAGCACGCCCGCGGAAGCGCGCGCCCCCGAAAATTCCGCCTGCGACACGAGCCGCGCCAGCCCCGAAGGGATGCCCGTAGCGGATACGGTGAGCAGCAGGCAATACAGCGGATAGACCATCTGATAAATCCCCATTCCCTCGCCGCCGAGAATATTGGTCAGAGGAATGCGATACAGCGCGCCCAACAGCTTGGCGACGATACCGCCGACCGAAATGATGAGCGCGCCTTTGATAAAACTTTGCGCTTTCATATGTATGCAAAAGTGCGCGCGTGCGCGAATGCGCACGCGCGCACTTTTGACAGGAACGCATCGCCGATTTTGGCGAAAACGCATTGTCGATCCGGCCGTCAATCGAACTGACTAGCCAGGATATCCGCCGTCAGGCGGCACAGATTTACCGATCCGCTCTCCATTTTCGCGCCCTCTTCCGCAGAGAGGAGCGAAACCGCGCCGAGGCAATCGCCGCCCGCAACGATGGGCACGATGATCTGCGCCGTAACGTTGAGCGACGAGTTTTCGGTCAGCGGAATGATGTCGCCGCCTTCGGCGAGATTCGCAACATAGCTGCGGCGCTCTTTCATAACGTGTTCCAGCTGACGCGAGATCTGCTTCTTCGCAAAGTCCTTTCTCCCGTCGCCCGAAGCGTACAAAATTTCGTCCGTATCGCAGATCACGGCGAGGTAGCCGCTCAGATCGTTGAGCGATTTCGTCGTCCCCTCCGAAAACTTTTCCAAAGTGGCGATGGGCGAATATTTTTTCAGCATCAATTCGTCCCTGTCCGTAAAGATCTCCAGCGGGTCGCCGTCCTTGATACGCAGCGTGCGGCGGATCTCCTTGGGAATGACCACCCTTCCGAGTTCGTCGATCCTCCTTACGATTCCCGTTGCTTTCATACTTCCCTCCTGTTTCCGCCGATACGTTCGGCGGATTTCTATTGGAAAGTATGCGTAATTTTTTTCCGCTTATACCGCCTTTATCCTGTTTTTCCCGCAAAAAGTATTTTCTCTTCTACACCCCTTTTTAAAACTTTTCTTCTCTTCCAAAGCCGCAATGGGGGGCGAAAATTTTCGCTCCCCATTGCGCTTCGTACTTATTCAATTTAATTCTCGGCCAATTTTTCTTTTACAATCCTCTCCAATACGGCATATCCCGTATCGTTCATATGAGTTCCGTCTCCGCCCTCGAAAAACACTGTATCTGCCGTCCCGTTCGGGCAAATCACGGAGGCGATGTCGATATATCCTAAATAATCCTTCCCAAAAATGTAATTTTGTACGATTTCGTTTACAATATTCATCGATTTGCCGTTGTTTTCATTCAAAGCCGGAAATGTGATTAATGAAATCCAATATATCTGCGCTTCCGGCAACGCCGCGTGAATCATATCGAGCAGACGTATAACCGACTGCGCTACAAACGGAGCCATTTCGTTGCCCTGCTTGCTCGCGTCGTTCCCTCCTACATACAAAACCACTTTTTCCGGCGAATAAGGAACGATCAGTCGGTCGATCAACTGCAGCCAATCGGCGCTGTGCGAGCCGGCCAGTCCGACGTTGACTCCCTGCATCGTCCCTGAAAAATCATGTTGCGTACGCCAGTATTCAATCAATGAAGACCCCGCAAATACGATACCCGCCTCCGTAGCACCAGTTGTGCGCTCGTCCAGGTATGCTTGAATCTTGTTTTCATACGTGCTCAACACCCGCGTATATCCACAGCACTCGAGTTCGCTCAGCCGAATAGCCGCGCCGCATACGATCACTCCGATATGCCGAAATCCCGTAACCCCCACGATATCCGTGCTTTCCGTATACGAAAGCCCTTTGGGATCGTCAGCGATTCTCGAAGACGTGCCGTTCCCCTCGAAAACGAGCACACCGTCCGCGTATACGGCCGTATATGTTCCGTTGCAAAGAACGCGCAGCTCTACCTCGTTACCGTAATATCGTATGCGTACCTGTTTTTTCCCCAAACCGTTATCGATCGCGAGTTGGTAATCGTCCGTATCGTACGACCCGGAAGTATTCGTATCTCTCCGTAAATACACGCGCAGAATACCGCCGTTGCTTCCCAATATGTGCAAACCCGCCGAAGGATTTATTTTTTTATTATGCTCTCCGATCGAGAATTTTGCTTTATATTCCAAGTATTGCCCCGCAAGCGCCGTCCCGTTATCATAGGCAAACGCCAAATAAATTTTATTGTCGTTCGGAGAGAAAGAATATACGCCGCCCTCCTCGGCAAAATTCGCCAAAGAAGAAGTGCTCTTTCCCAAAACGTCCCGGCCGAAATGCGGTGCCTCAAAAGTATCCGCAACCGCTTCGAACGCGGCCCTTACCGCCGCCTCGTCCGTTTGTTCTTCCAAGGCGCAAAGCATATTCACCGCGCGTTCTCCGCCCAATACAATCTGCGTGGCGCCGAACGCGATTTCCTGTTTCCAAACGACTTTTCCATCCAAAAGGAAGAGAAACATATTGCCGCAGCGGATCACCTCCATGCGCGCAGTTCCGCTTTCGACTCTGCCCAATTCGCGGAATCCCTTCCATCCGGTATTGTACGACAGGTAATCGGTATAAACGCGATAATCCCCCTCTCCGAGATAGCGCATATAATAGCGGATCCTGCTGCCTGCCGTTTCCACGTTTTCGATTACGAATTCGGCGTCGATGTTCGCTTCTTCCATCTTTATGTCAACGCCGAAACTGTAATACAGGCCCGCGAGCGGAGCGCTGCCGTCCGGCAGATAGGCCGCGCGCACCGTTTCCGAACTGTATTCTTCCGTATAGCATCCCTTTTCAAAATTCCAAACAATGGCGTCATCACTGCCGATTGCAAGCGCTTTCTGCGCAAAAAAGCTTTCTTTCCTTCCGACTTTCCAATCCGAATTTTTCACGTTTTCTCCGTCTTCCGAAATTGTTTCGGCGTGTAAGGTCATCGTATCTGTGTCGTATTCAAACGAAACCTTTGCCCCTTCCGAAATTTGATATTCTAACAGTGCCCCGATATCCGAAGCCGCTTCGAACTTTCCCAACGCTTCCGCCGTGCATCGTAGTTTCTCTCCGTCCATGGTTATGCCCTTTCCTCCCAAAAGAACCAATTCCGCGGCGTCGTTCAAAAGCAAAATTTGTATTTTGTACGTCTGCAAATGCTCGCCGTCTTCGGAGCGGACGGCAAAATTTAAAATATTCTCTTCCAACGCAGTTTGCAGTACTGCGCCCGCCGCCAAAACGTATTCACACAGCTCCGCTTTGTCTCCCGTCGACGAAAGCAACGCATACTGCGTCTTCGTCAGTTTTACCGTTCCTTCTTCTACCTGCACGCCGCACACTTCACTTACCGAAAGCGACGCGTCGTTCGAAAGCACGATTATTTCGATTTCGTAACTCTTTTCTGTTCCGTCTTCCGCCGTTACCGTAAATTCGATGATCCCCCCCGCGCAGAACGGCGCAAACACTAGCGCCCTCGGAAACACTGTATTCAATTATTTCCAGTACGTTTTCGGCCTGATTGAGAGCCTCATACTCCTGTACCGTTAAAGTAACGGCATTTTCCGTAACTTCCTTTCCGTTTACCGACTGTACGGTGAAATCTGCATTACCGCTCTTGTTTCCGCATGACGCCGCACCGAATACGAGGCACATTGCGGCCGCCGCCAACAGGCACAGTAACGCTGCGCGTACGATTTTTACTTTCATTCGCCACTCCTTATACAACAATATTTGACAAATCAGATACATCCATGGTATCCTATTTATATATTAACAAAATAACTGAGCTCTGTAAATGCACTGTATTGCTTTTGTTGTGTAGAATCTTGCCAATCGGAGGCTCCATGAAAGAAAAACTTATTCCCCTGCTTGACAGGAAAACGCGCCTGTACCGCTACAACTTCCAGCAGAAGGACGAAATACTGCTCTTTACCGCGCGAAGAACGGGATATCTCGAAATGAAAAGCGGATATTACCTCGAAAGGGAAAAGTACAACTCATATTGCCTGAGCGTAACTGCGGAAGGGACGGGAAAACTGACCTACGGGGGCAAAGACTATACTCTGCATAAAAACAGTGTCATGTTTTTTGACCAAAACGAAAAGCACGTCCTGCGCAATCTTTCGCAAAAAAATTGGTGCCACTACTACGTCTATTTCTGGGGTAGCCAGGCAGCCGACTTTTATACGATGTTTCTGAAAAAATTCGGCAATGTTACCGATGCGTTTGATCCGTCTCTCATCGTCGAAAATATCCTCAAAATCCACGAGCAGCTTTCTCTCCCGCTCGCAGACGAAACACAAATTTCGCTTCGGCTATATGAGATTATGATGTTTTTGTATCAGCAGTGCCGTTCGGGCAATGCGCAACAATCCCCCTTCCCTGTTCTGCAAGCAGAGACGTATCTGCGCGAAAATTTTAAAAAACGGATAACCCTGCAAGACGTCGCCGATTTTACGAATGTAAGCAAATTCTATCTTTCGCATATGTATAAGGCGGTTTGGGGTATTCCGATTATACGCCACCTAATACTGATACGCTTCGAACACTGCATGGATCTGTTAAAAGAAACAGACTTGACGATTTCCGAAATTTTGTCGGAAAATAATTTTACCGATAAGCACGCCTTTATTGCCATGTGTAAAGAATCCACGGGGCTTACCCCCTCAGCTTTTCGCCAAAAATACCGCAAAAAGGACTGACGTTTTCCTTTTTTTAATTTTCGCCTGCAACTCGTAAACAAACGACTTCGTTAACAAATAACTTTTGTCCAGTTTTATGGTGTACTGTTCGATATTAATAATAATCGTCAAAAGCAGGGGCCCGTTACCGATTGTAACGGGCCCCTGCTTTTGACACATACTCAGTTTGCGGAACGGACGAATGTCAGCGCACGACCCTCTCGTCGAAAAAGAGGTCGGTATCATCCGTCGACATTGTGGAAAATTCCGATACTACCGCGCCTTCTTCCCCTGCCTGAAACCAGTGCCACGTCTCCGGGTACAGCGTATACTGTTCCCCGGGTTCCAGCACGATCTCATGGAACACATTGATCTTCGTTTCCGGCCGGCGTGCCGATATTCATTTCCTTTCGCATCGTTCCCCCCAAAAAATTCGCGGCCAAACAGTATGACCGTATCCGCGGTTTTATCGATTCGGTTCCCGTACCGCTGAACCGTTTCCGCTGCCCTATTATCTTACCATGCATATCCCTCTCTGTCAATACCCGATTTACAATTCGGGCAGCAAATTTCGCTCCGCCGATTTTATGAAAGCTCCGTGCCTGCAGCCGGGCTGCATCTTCCGTCCTTTCCTCCTGCCCGCTCCTCCGGTCCTTTCTCCCGTTCCTGAAGCCGCCGCGCAAAAAAGCCGCAGACCCTGCCACAAGGTCCACGGCTTTTCTCTTTCAAATTTATTTTCCGCAGCGCATCATATCCGGCGCATCGTCTCTGCAAAATTTCGCGGCGGATTTTATGCGGCGCGCCCTCAGCGGCGCACGCCGAACGAATTCTTTCCTTCCGCAAGGTCTTCCGCTTCCTTGGCGGAAAAGAGGCAGCAGTCTCCCACGACGGTATGCTTCAGGCAACAGCATGCGGCCGCAAACTCCGCCGTTTTCTGCAGCCCGAAATGCTTGCGCAGGCCGTATATCACTCCGGCGGCAAAGGCGTCTCCGCCGCCGATCCGTTCCGCCATCTCCACCTGATATTCGCGCGAGGCGGCCTTTTTCCCTTCCCGATACAGCGACCCGCCCACGACGTTCACCGTGGCGCTGATCGTCCGGCGCTTGGAAAGCGCGATCGCCCGAAAAGGATATCGGTCCGCCAGATACGCGGCGGCGTCTTCCTCCTTCGCGCCGAACAACTCGGCGACCTGATGCTCATTGGCTATGCACACGTCGGCAAAGCTGAGAAGCTCGCCCATTACGGCGCCGGCCCTCTCTTTATCCCAAAGTTTGTTTCGGAAATTCAAATCGCACGATATCGTTGCGCCCGCCTTTTTCGCCGCGGCGCACGCCTGCCGCACGACTTCCTCGGCTCTCTCCCCGAGCGCGGGCGTGATCCCCGTAAAATGCAACCAGTCGGCGCCCCGAAAAATCGCCTCCCAATCGTATTGAGAAGCCTCCGAACAGGCAAATGCGGAATCGGCGCGGTCATATACCACTCCGCCCGCCCGCTGCGAAACGCCGCGTTCCAGAAAATAAATGCCCAATCGGCTCCCGCCGCGCAGTACAAAACGGGTATCGACCCCGCGGCGCCGCAGAGAATCGATCGCCGCCTGTCCGACGGCATTTGCGGGAACCGCGCTTACAAAGGAAGTTTCCTCGCCGAAATTTGCGAGAGCCACCGCCACGTTTGCTTCGGCTCCTCCGTACTGCACTTCGAAACTTTCCGCCTGTCCCAAACGCAGTACGCCCGGCGGCGTCAGCCGCAGCATGATCTCACCCAGCGTTACGACGCGCATCCGTCCTTCCTCCTCTCTATTTCGTCCCGCCGAAGGACATGGAATTGTCGATCAAGATATCCTGCGTACCTTTTTCGCGCGACACGTCGATGTGTTTTTTGAGTTCGGAATAATAAAGATCGTCGTCGAACGGAAGATCGACCGCCCTGTCGAGCCAAGCCGAAAGGAGCATCGAATCGATGAGTTCCACACAGCGGATCCCCTCTCGCCCGTCGACGTACAGCGGCTCCAGCCCCAGCACGGCGTTCGCGAAATTGTTCAGGATCCCCACATGCTGCGGGTTATCCCCGCTCTGCGGAATTTTTTCAAACTCATATTCGGGTTCCGCAAAGGCGTTCGGTTCCGTCTTCAAAAACTCCTGCAGATCCTTTTTGAGCCGATACACGCAGAGTTCGTCCTTTTCGCACACGATCTTTCCGCGCGAGCCCAAAATCTCAAAACGGTTGGTTCCGGGCGCGTCGGCCGTAGTCGTTATGAACGCCCCCGTCGCTCCGTTGGGGAATTCGAGGTAGGCGGTTACGTCGTCCTCCGTCTCGATGTCGTGCCATTTGCCGAAATGGCAGAACGCGCGCACCTTCGAGGGCATCATGCCGCAGATCCACTGCAAAAGGTCGAGCTGGTGCGGGCATTGGTTCATCAGCACGCCGCCGCCCTCTCCTCTCCAGGTCGCGCGCCAGGAGCCGGAATCGTAATAGAACTGTGTCCGGAACCAGTTGGTTATGATCCAATTCACGCGGCGGATCTCCCCGATCTCTCCGTCCTTTACGAGGGCATGCATCTTTTTATACAGAGGATTTGTCCTCTGATTGTACATCAGCGTAAACAATTTCCCGCTCTTTTCGGCGACGGCGTTCATTTCCCTCACCTGTTTGGTATACACCCCGGCGGGTTTTTCGCAGACAACGTGCAGCCCCTTCTTCAACGCGGCGATCGCCAGCGGCGGATGGAAGTAGTGCGGCACGGCAATGATCACCGCGTCGACGTCCGCATTCTCGATCAATTCCTCTCCGGAAGCGTAACAGGCATATGTGCCGGGATTGTTCTCCTTCGCCGCAGCAAGTTTTTTCTCGTCTAGGTCGGCGATCGCGGTGCAGATCCCGTTTTCGACCTTTCCCTTCATAAAAGAAGACAGGTGCCCGGATCCCATATTACCTACGCCGATGATGCCGAATTTTACTTTTTCCATATCCCGTTTTCCTCCGCAAACGAATTTTCTCTCAGAATCCCTCGAAGCGCGGCCGCCGCCGCGGAAAACGCCTCTTCCGACGAAGAATAGGCGTACTTGTTTTTCAATTGCGTTCGATCGATCTGCGCATATCCTTCAAACACGGCCAAGTGCGGCTCGAGCGTCAGGACCGTATCTTTGCGGATCCCGGCAACGACGCGGCGCAGCCGCCCGTCCCCTTCGCCCGCAGGCACGACTTCTACCGTATCGTACAGCGCGTCTTTTATGTGATAGTAGTCGATCTTATCTTCCAACAGTGCCAGCGCCTCTTCGATATCGGCGCCGCACTGCACGTAATTCGCAGGGTCGAACACATACCGAAGCCCCGGAACTTTTTCCAAAAGTTTTGCGTTCCGCGCGGGCAGGTCCCCGTAAATTTCCTTCTCGTTTTCATGGCAGAGAACGACGCCATACCGCTCGGCGAGCTCCTGCATGGCGCGCATCCGCGCAAACACCTCTTCCTCGTCCCGTTCGGGGTTATAGGTGTAAAAGGAAAATACGCGGACGCGCCGCGTTCCGAATATTTCCGCCAAACGGAATACGTTTTCCGCCTTTCGCAAGTGCTCCGAAAAGTCGTCTTTTATGCCGATCTTCCCCAAAGGCGACCCGATCGACCATACCGCTATCCCGCCCTCATCGAGCATGCGGCGGTACTTTTCCGCCTCTTTTTCGTCCAGGTCGGCCACATTCCTGCCGTCCAATCCGCGCAGTTCGATGTACGGAATGCGCTCTCTTTGCAGCGCCGCGATCTGTTTTTTGAAGTCTGCCGAAGCCTCGTCGGCAAACGCGCTCAGTTGTATTTTCATTCTGTCTCCTCAAAGATGCAGCTTTTTGCGAATATTTTCTCTGCTTATGCGCAGCGCCTCAAAGGGGGAAACGCCGTAACACTCGTCCTGTTCCACGGCCGCGCACGGTATGCCCGCCTCCGCCGCCGCCCGCGCGTACGAAGAATAATCCATATTCCCTTCAAAGATTTCCGCAAACCGCGGCTCGCCGCTTGCGGGATCCACCCGCATGTCCTTAAAATGCACGAGCGGGATCCTCTCCCCGTTCTCGCGCAGGAACCGTTCGGGAGAAACGCCCGCATACTGCAGCCAATACAGGTCGGCGATCAGTCCGAACTCCTCCGGCTTGGTATGCTCCAACAGATAGCGCATCGCCGTTTCTCCGTTTTCCATGCGCACAAATTCCCACTGATGGTTGTGGTAAGCAAAACGCAAGCCCGCGTCGCGGATCTTCCGCGCAGCGGGCAAAAGCTCACGCAAAAATTGTTCGGTCTGTGCAACCGCTGCAAGTTTCCTGTAGCCGAGCCCGACGACGGGTATCCCCGCGATTTTATGCTCGGAAATCACCTTTTCGGTATCGCCGACGATCCGCTCGTACGGCGTATGCGACGCCACCGCCCGCAATCCGTTTTTCAGCAATTCGTCGCGCAGAAATTCCGCCCTGCACGGTCCGAATCCGGATACCTGCACCGAATCGTACCCGATTTTCGCGATCTTTTCCAAAGACGAAGCGATACCCGCCTCGGTTTTGGTATATTCCCGCACGGTATACGTCTGTGCGGCGATTTGCAATCGCTCCATGCCGTTTTCCCCCGTCCGCTGCAAGTGCATAAAAATATACATATATATTATACAATTTTTTTCACAAAATGCAATACCAATATGTGCCCAATCGTGTTGCATTTTGTGCTTTTTCATTGTATAATAAGGATATGTTCAATACCGTCAAATACAACCAGATCGGTTTTATGCACCAACGAACGGAAAGCGTCAACCGCGGCAATTTCACCAACCATTGCCACACGTCGTACGAGATCCTGTTCGTCATGAACGGATCGGGCACATTTTTAATCGAAAATACCGCCTACGAATTTTCAAACGACGCGGTCTTTCTCATCCCTCCCGGGAGATATCACGTCCTGCAGGTCCCGCCGCAGCGCGATTACGAGCGCTGCGTCATCAACTTTGCCCCCGAACTTCTTCCCGCGGCCGTGCACGCGCCCGACAACCTGCAGCTGAAGGCGGACGATTCGGTCCGCGAACTTTTCTTAAAGTTCGACCGCTATGCGGATACCTATCAGGACAAATCGCTGTACGCCCTCCTCCTCTCATTCCTCACCGAACTTTTGGTGATTTTGACGCACAGCCAGAACGAGATCGAAAGCGTCCGCCAGTCAGACATCCCGCCCCTCGTAAAAAAGGCGGTCGATTACATCTGCCGCAACTTGGATAAGCCGCTTTCGGTCGAACAGATCGCCGAACAGCTCTTCGTGTCGCAGTCGTATCTGAATCATATCTTTGCCAAAACGATGAATATCGGCATCATGGGTTACGCCCGGCTGAAAAAGATGTACGAAGCGCGCGAATATCTGCAGCGCGGCTATCCGGTGCTGCGCGTAGCCGAACTGCTCGGCTATAAAAGCTACCCCACCTTCCTTCGCAATTACCGCGCCGAGTTCGGCAAAAGCCCCACCGACGACGTAAAATCGGACACCAAAGACGTGCTCCTTCCCGATAACATCGACGACTGATCATCCCGCCAACCGTTCGTACAGCGCCACGAGCCCCTGCGTCGTCTCTCCGTAATTGCGCGTTCCGCTCGCGATGCCGTTGGACTTCAAAAACAAATCGTTGAAAAAGGTTGAGATGGTATCGATCGCGCCCTCGTATTTTGCGTAATGCTCGTTCGCGTTGCGGTATTCTTGCAAAACTTCGGGATACAGCAGGCCGCGCAGGCGTTCGTACTCTTCGTCCGGCAAAGCGTTCAGCAAATTGGAAACGGCGCGCATCAGTCCGCTGTAATTCAAATACGCGTCGTCCGCGCATATGCACAGCACATATGCGGTAAGGTTCGCCTCGCTTTCGCTCGAAACGCCCTTTGCATGCGCGATCTCGTGCGCCATCGTAAAGGGCAGTTCATAGGCCGGAATATTCACGTTTACGTTTGCCTCCGCAAAAAACGGAAAATAGATGCCCGTTATGCCCAAATAACTCATGGGAACGGACAGCGCGACCGCTTTCGGCCGCACCTCGAACGAGGCAAAATACCCTCCTTTGAAGCTGCGGAATTCCGAATTGACTTCTCGCGCCAATTCGCCGAACGTCTTCGTCGGAAGAATGTTTCCCTCTTCATCCCGTTCCGCCCGCGCGGCGAGGTCATTCAATCGGTCCACGTAATATTCCGCCGCGGCAACGATCTTTTCTTCCGTCAGTTCCGTTTCGGAAAGCCCCAGCGCCGTAAAGGCGGATCCGCGGGAATACAGCGGCGAATAGAGCACGCCGAACGCCAGCAGCACGGCAAGCAACGCCAGCCCCGTGCGATACATCCACGTCCTGAAACGGGCGAAGCGCTTTTTTGAAAGCAGGTATACGGAGCCCGCCAACAGCGCCGCCGCCCCGAGCACGAGCAGAACCGCCGCGCATTCGTACAGCGAAAAGGGCAGAAAATTCGTGATCCCGTTTATAAACCAACTCAATCCCCGCGTAATGCCGCGCGCAAAAACATATTCGGCAACCAAGGGGATCTTTGCCAAAAGAAACACGAGCGCCGCGAAAAGCGCGAATATCCAAAATTTCAGCGCCCGCGAAGTTCGGGCGCGCTCTGCCGCCAACGGTTTCATATCCATATTATACCACGACCTGCACCCGTTCCGTATGATATTTACGTAAAATTTTCAAAAAGGCTTCCGCCTCGCCGCGGAGGTCCTTTTTTTCGGCCCGCGGCACGCCGGCACTTCCCCTTTTCCGGCCCGAGTTGCACGGAAGGGCAGTCCGCACCTCGCAGCCCCTTCGCCGTCCCCGGCGGCCATCGCCGGAGACGGCATTATACAAAAAGCGGTCTGCTCTGCAAACCGCTTCTCTGTTTATCGAATAAAGTTTGTACGTGCCCCCGTCTCCGCGGCAGGCGGCTCGATTCCCTTTTCCCTCCCTGCCTGCATACACTTTAAAAGGTATGCCATGTTCCTGCCGAGGTTGCGCATCGTCTGCATCCCCTCCAAATCCTGTCTGACCTCCTCGGGCGTGTTGCCGTAAACCATGTTCCAATAGGTGGAGGAAACGATCGGCATTTGGCAGATGGTGAAATATTTGTTCAGCACGTCGAACGAAGCCGCCGTCCCGCCCCTGCGCGCCGAAACGACCGCCGCCCCCGGCTTATGCGCGAACGCCGCGCCGCCCGAATAGAAAGCGCGGTCGAGAAGAGACTGAACCTGTCCAGCGGGGTGCGCGTAATAGACGGGAGAACCGAACACGAAGCCGTCGGCTGTTTTCGCCTTTTCGGCGAGTTCGTTTGCCGCGTCGTGAAAGACGCACTTGCCCGTTTCCCTGCACTTGCGGCAGGCGATGCAGTCCTGCACGGGTTTAGCGCCCGTCTGGAAAATTTCCGTCTCGACGCCCTCTTCCTCCAACGCTTTCGCGACTTCGCACAGGGCGGTATAAGTGCAGCCGTGCGCGCGCGGACTGCCGTTGACAAGCAAAACTTTCATAGACATAACCCTCCGATATGCCGGGCATCGTCTTGCCCGCATTTTTTTCGATTATAATACTTTTCATTTCCTTCGTCAACTGAAAACACCGCCAAACAGCTATCCCCCCTTTTTTTACGATTTTATAGAAAAGCCTCGGCGAAATACCACGGCTTCATAAAAGAATAACGTCCCTGCTTTTTTCTTTCGACAATTTCGTTCTTCAAGCCGTCGATCCTACGCTTTTCAATTTATTTCCAAAATTCGGGATATTATCGAGATATGTCGTCGCGATATACCCGCCCCCGCCCTCGAAATCCATCACAAAATTTTCGGAAACAGTAAGAACAACCAACCAAGCACTATCATTTTTGCTTCCCGCATCGGCTTTATCATAGATCAAAGAATCATAAAAGCATACCACCGAATTTTCGTTTATAAATTCGTACCGAAATCCGATCGTATACGAAGAAATATTCATCGGCCCGGCCGAATCATAATAATAATGATAACTTCCGCTCCCATCCTCTTCAAATAAATAGTACGTCTGTTTCTGCGCGTCTTCTTGTCGAACATGTTCTTCATAGATATATTTTACGTTGAAAAGCAGCGCCGCCGTATCTTCTTCTATTTTATCCGGGTCTTCTCCTTCCGCGGGCTTGTCTCCCTTATCGTCGTCCTGCGTATTTTCGCCCGAATTTTCATCCTTGTTCGAACCGCCGCCCGCTCCGCCGCCTGTATTTTCCTCTTTATCCGAACCGTTTTCCGTATCGCTACCCGTAATTTCTTCCTCTTCCAATTCGTTTCCTCCGCCCGAATTTAAACCGGTGCCCGGGTCAAGCCTCGTCGAACACGAAGCAAAAACAAACGTACAAACGGTTATCAGCGCCGTTAAACCGATAATTAAAAATTTTTTCATAATTTTCCTCTCTTTCGATATAGCTCCGTAGACCTTTGCTAATCCGCATTCGCAATATTTGCCAAAAGCTTAGATTTCAAGTCCTCGTTCATGCATTTTATAAAAAAAGGGATCTGCGCAATGCGGAGATCCCTTTATCCGATTTATTACTTTCTCGGATTCTTAATATTCGCCTGTGGTGGTCACAGCCTGCGGGGGTAAAATGCCCGTTTTGCCCTGTTTTTTGGGGTTCGATGAATTCTTTTGCGTCAAATTCAGCCCCCACTGCGCTTGCAGTCATTTTGTCACCTCTGCCCGATGTGGTCATTCTTAAATATGAAGGCTTATTCCTCAGCCACAATCCCCATCTAAACACGTTGCCCTTTTCTACGGTGATAGTATCAACAAATTCCATCAGCACGTCTTTATCCGCCTTGCCGTTTTCGGTTATGCTGATTTTTCCGAGCAGATCTCGGACATACTGCATATCTATGCTCTCTTCGGCGTCGCCTTCATCCTGTCCGTTACCGAGCATTGCCGCTTGCAGTTCTTTAATCTCCTGCTCGCACTTCGACTTGGCGCGCTGATACTCTTCCTTGCTTATTTCCCCGTCGGCTCGCATTGAGAGCAGAGTATCTAATTTCTTTTCCGCCTTTTCAATTCGCTGCTCATAGCCCGAAAGGTCGCGCTTATTTTCCGTCTTCATCTCCTTTAACGTCTGGTTGAGAATTGTGACCGCCTCCTCTATGACGGGAGCTTTATCGTCTATGATATTGTCGAACAGCACCGCCGCCATGACGTCGAGTTTTGTTTCGTTAACGGTCGGCATATCGCAAAAGCCGTCGGTATCGAGGTCTAGCTGTCTGCGCTTTTCCGCACTGCCGTTGTTGATGCGCGAATAACAGCTATAACCGTAGTGCTTTTGCCCGTCCTTATCCTGTCGCCACTTGTAGCGCTTGAACCTGGAGCCGCACGCACAGCGCAGCTTATTTGCCCAGACATCGGTCGTCGGCGTTACGCCTATTCTCTTCTGTTTGCTCTTTACGAGCGCAGGCACCGTCGTTGACCTGTCCATGCGCAGGTCTCTGCAAGCGTACCATACGTCTTCGGGAATTATCGGCTCAAAATCGCCCTTGACATATACAAACTCATCTTCCTTGTTGCGGATGATTTTCTGGTCTAGGAAGTTGTTTCTGTACGACTTGTTATAGCCGATATAGCCCATATAAGTCGCATTGTGCAGCACGCGCGAAACCTTGGTTGTATCCCACTTGATTAAGCCATTGGCGCACCTGCGCTTATTCTCGATAAGCTTGCCCATTATGGCACGCATGCCGTAGCCCTGCAAATACCAGCGGTAAATCATTCTGACCGTCTCCGCCTGTTCGGGGTCTATGACGTATGTATTGCCCACGCGCTTATAACCGAGAATATTTCCGTTGCCATAGAGGGTTTTATTCATTCGGCTGACCTGTTGCCCTGCTTTTACTCGTTCGGAAATCTTCCTGCTTTCGTCCTGAGCGAGCGTTGCCATGATTGTCAGTCTCAGTTCCCCGTCGCCGTCAAGCGTCCAGATATTGTCCTCCACAAAGAACACTTCGACGTTTATGTTTTTAAGCTCTCGCGTTGCCACAAGGGTATCAACCGTATTCCTCGCAAAGCGGCAGACTTCACGGGTTACGATTAAATCGAACTTGCCCGCTCTTGCATCGTCCATCATCTTAAGGAATGCCGGTCGCTTTTTCGCCTGCGTTCCCGTAATGCCCTGGTCGATATACCTTCCGCAAAGCTGCCAGTTAGGATGATATTTTAATTGGTCGTCATACCACTGCATCTGATTTTCAAGAGCTGAGAGCTGCGCTTCGTGCTCCGTCGATACTCGCCCATAGAAAACCATCTTCCTTTCCCTGTTTTTATCGGCTATCATTGATTTTCCTCCAACAGTTTCCTCTCCTTTAAGACAAGTCTTTCATAAATGCCGTCCGAAAGAACGCCCTTTCTGCACAGCACTTTTAAATACTTGATTGCCACTATCCTTTTATCGTAATTGCTGTCTACATCTTTAATTATTTCCTTTGTCTGTTCGTCTGTTCTTAGGTTATAATTCAAATCTCCTTTTTAATTTTGTGTTTTGCGTAGGTCGCAGCGCGTGGGATTTATGTCTTGTCTTTTTCACGCCGTCAAAGGCTCTTACATACTTTTCTTATTTACCGACTACTCTCCGTTACGCCGCAGTTCCTTTACTTAACTCTTACTTTTCCTTAACTTCCGCACTCCATCACGGAAAGATGAATGCGGTTTGCCCTATCACACAATTTCCCCTTTCTTTTTCCCGATATTACGGGTGTGTTAAGTGTAGTCCTACTACATTCCGTGTCATCCCGGCAAACTTTGATCTATGCCGTCCGCCCTTGCGGACGGCAACCTTGCGCCGTTGCCGCTCCTCTTCGCAAAAAGTTCTTCGATACTTTTTGCGAATCATTGGATATTTTTCATGAGCTCGTATGCTTTCTTAATAAAGTCCACCTTGCTCATGTTGCGTTCCTTTAAAAACGCATTGATTTCGTCAAACAGGTCGCGCGGTATCATAGTCTGAAAATTGCCGCTCGCCGCCTGACGCTTTTGCTTATTCTTCGCCTCGTATTTGCGATTTGCCACTCTCTGCGGAGTATCTTCCTTTCTCGTTACCACCCTATCCCTCCAAAAATTATTCTCGTATATATACTATATTATATATCACAAGACTATGAAAGTCAAGGGTCAGCGAGAAATTTATGTCTTGCCGGTCATGGTGACTAAACGTCGCTCGCGGCTTGTTTACTTACGCAGATTTTTAATCCCTTCTGCCTCAAACTGTTCGAGATATTCGGGCGTGTCGGCAAGAAGTCCATTGTTGAACTTCTGTATAATACATTGTTCGCCCAAATATTTATCGCTTATGAAGTTGTATAGCGACGAAAGAATGGATTTGTTTATAGCTACGTTCAGCACGGTTTCTTTTAGTAACCTTGTCAGAGTGGCGTAGAACTCTTCTTGCGTACTGCCGTTCGTTCGCGGTTGTATAAGCGAGTTCCGCTCCTCTTCCGTCACCATACCGCCTCCAACCTTATCAAGAAGGATAGGCAAGCCATAGAACAGCGCGTCGTTGATTATCTTGTTGAAGCTGTTATATCCGCCGTAGGTTGAAATCTCGTCTATCATGCGCCAACTGTCCTCGTCGGTTATCCGAATATACCTTCGGCAACGGTTGTCCGTTATTTTGTTATCCGGCATTTTCCCTCCCATAGGGCAAAGCGGGTTTCCCGCTTGTGCCGCGCCGATCTCGGCGCATCGAGGCTGCCTGTGGCAGTCTCCTTAACCTGCTTTGTTTTTTGAGCATATTTATACCACCTCCCCGCTTGTTTTTGCTTGACGTTTTTGTACGTATTTCTGCTCGTAGTTCCGCGCTAAGTAGTAGATATTCCGCACCTTTCCAAGCTCTTCATCCGCTTCAAACTTAGCAGCAACGTCAGCCCAATTTAAGTCGGATATGTACCTTTCACTCGCTCCATACAGGTTGCCCTGTATGTCAGGATAAGCACTTCTGAACCGCTCATAGGTCATACCTTCTTTCGACTCAGGCTGTTCTTCAACGGGCGTTATCTTAGGCATATACTGTGATGTAACAGGTTGCTTGTCCGTTTCCTGCTTTGCGCTTGCTTCAATCTTAATTGTGCCGCATTTTGCCTTTCCTCCTCTGCTTCCGCAGGACTTTCGCTTTTTGGAAATATCCATTTTCAGCTTGCAGAGATTGTAATATCCCTGTATCTCTTTGTCCTTGAACTGCACCACTTCTCCGCGGAACATATACGCGCAGATTGCCTTGACAAATGCTCCCAAATCACCACCTTTCAATAATTTCATAGCATCGAAGTACGTTTCATAGAACGTAAAATGCTCCGAGCGCAGGTTGAACTTCTTTAACGATTTGCCGCTACTCTCTGCCTCCTTGACCTCTGCAAGCATGTCCGAAATGTTGCTCCAATAAAAACGTTCCTTGCCTGAAAGCTCCTCTTCTGGTTGCTTGTCCTCGAACTCGTACTCGCATATTCGCATTGCGAACTTGCCCGCATCTGTATCGTTCATTCCGTCTAAAATGTCCGAATACAGCTTGTAAAATGTAAATTGTTTCAATCCTTCTTCTCCTATAATTTTTCTATCGCAAATTTTCTCTCTTAGTTTATGGCGGTCTGATTGTTGGTTGTTTGTTCATAAATCACCTCTCAAATTTTATTTTCTGCGCTCTTATCAAGAGCGGTGTTTCGGTTTTTCGTAAAAGTTCCCCCTACTATATAAAGGACACTTTTGGGCTGTCAGTACGTGGTTTTGCTAAAAGTTTTATATTTTTTTCTTTAAACCCTTCCATATATCCAAGGACGCGAGATTGTAAATATAGACTTTTGCGAAGATATTTTTTTATCCCAAAAGTGATTGTTTGCCTTTGTTAAAAAGTCCCTTCATAATTACCCGACAATTAAGGGTAAAAACTTTGACGCTTTCCCAAAAATTCATCTGACAACACGAGAAAGTCCCTTCACTTAATAGCCACGAAAAGTTGCGTTTTTGGGGGTATCACTCAGATAATTTCATGAAAATTTTGCATGTTCGCCCCTCACTTAGTCGCCACGGCAAGGCCCATTTTTCAACGGGCAAATCAAAATTTTTTTCTAAATAAGCGTGGCGCTGTGGCTTTGTATAAAAGTCCCTCCATATATCCAAGGACACGAGATTTGCAAAGTTGACGGCCTGAATTAGAATTTTTACTTATGGAAGTCTCCTCAATTAGTAGCCACGAGAATGGAAAAATCGGAGCCCCTTGTTGGTAGATTTTTTGCTGGCAACGTAAAAACAGCTCCTTACAAGTGGTAGCCAAGTAAGGACCCGTTTTTATGCGTATGCCGATATTTTTCTGTTTGAATGCAAAAGTCAATTCAATGATCTATGCCTGCAAGCAGCTAACAAAGTTAAAAAAATCCGCCCGAACGTAAAGCCGTTTTACGTCAGAGCGGAATACCCACATATCAGTGAGAATTACAAAGATTACTTATTAAATTTTTACGATGATACCTATTTCCCCAACAAAATTTTGAACGCTTGCAGAGCTGCCTATGTTAAGCACAATTATCACATGATAGACTGGGTCAATATTTGTATATTTTATTTCGGCAAGACTTATTCCCCTTCCTACGTACAAATATCAAATAATCTGACTATTCCAATACAAAGGTCAGCGGAACAAAGCTCGCTTATGATTATGCCTTATCAAAAAAGAAAACAATAATTAACTTATATTGTGATACACAATAAGAGGATGGTTGAAGACAATCAATCATCCTCTTCGTTTTATGTATTTATAAAATTCGCAATCACTGCAACTCTAAGAGCTCGTTTACCCTCTTTTGCAAGAATTTTTCTATACCCTTCAACCTGCTCTTAGGCAGATTATATCTCGGATGAAGAGTGAACTTAAAGTTTATCATCTTTCTAAGCATTACTCGCTGCCGTTCAGATATAAAGGCTCTGACAACTTCTTCATACGAACCGCCCATAGCAGGTTTACGTGTTTTAGAGTAATTCTCTATATCCGCAAGGTCGTCTTCCATCGCAATATTAAATAGTGAAAGTCCATTGTCAAACACGGGTGCAAACGCCTTTACTTTATTCGTATGACTATCGACGAGCAGCCCAAAATTGCCAGTATGCCTATCCGTATTGAATATCAGCGCATCAAAGACAAGCATATCTGCAAACTCATTGTAGAACTCTTCGCCATAGTCTTTTAACAACTGAGCAATGGCAAGCAGAGAATCTTTTCCCACAAAGCGCCCAATGGGGACATATGCGGTATTGATGTCGGTAAACAGCTCGCAGACGGATGAGAGCATACCCTTCCACTGCCTCAGGTTGTAATCAACATGCTTAATGCCCATTGTTTGAGCAATCTGAGCAGCATAAAATTCCGAATAAGGCTCCTTACCGGTATTCGCCTCCCCCATCGTGCCGCCTTTGTACAGATATATTTTGCCGTCCACTCTGCGCCAGCACTTTTTTAGCATTCCGTTCGTAGTGAACTCCGGTGAAGAAGTGAAACCTCTTGCGACACTGCTTCCGTGTCCAGTATAGGCAATCAGTGCCAGTGTGCGCGAAAAGTTATTTTCATAGAGGTTATAGTTTTCAAACTTGCCGTCAAACTCGTCTTCTACAACCCAATAAGAATCATTCAAAGACAGTCCCTTGCAGATGCGTATTATACCGAGAATATCATTAAACGAGAGTCCTAACTTTGTCAGAAGAATTTCCGCATTCGCTCGCTTTTTGTACACTACTCTTGATTTAAGCCACGAGATAATACCTCTTTCGGTCAATTTAAGTCCGATAGGCAAAAGATTCTTATTATCCTCATCTACCCACAGGATACGACACTCCTCACCCGAAAGCGGAAGATTGTCATAATCAAACGTGAGTAAGACCTGATTGTATAATTTAAGACTGAATTTCATAAGGGATTCTCCTCTTTCTTAAGCGGATAAAAATTAAACTCCCAACACAAATTCATAATTAAGCTGTTTTTTTCTTTCTTGCCAATCAGGCATGTAGATTGTCAAGAACTCATAAAAATTCTTATCGTGATTAGGGTACATCAAATGCACAATTTCATGGAAAACAACATACTCTATACACGCAACACTCGCCTTGTAGAGATAATAATTTAAATTAATCTTGCATAACTTTCTGCTACAACTTCCCCACAATGTCTGCATTTTTGCAACTAATATTGTGGGCTTTATGATATTGTGCCTGCTTATAATCGGATAAAGCTTATCCAAAACAGACTGATAGTATTGCTTAGCCTGCCTTTGCCACCAATTATCAAACTGCTTATCTATATCAGCTTGATTATCCTCAGTAGTACTGATAATTATTGAAGAATCTTCGATTATTACACCTTTCTTATTTGATCTTACGACATAAATAGTCATTTGGCGACCAAGAACTCGAGTCGAGCAGCCAGAAACAATATGCTCCTCTTTCTCGATAGGACGAGTCATCTCAAATACTTCTATTTTCTTTTCTAACCAACTTTTTTTGTCTGTTAAAAAATCTGCAACCCAACTTTCCGGAGTATTGTCCGGCACAGACAGTTTAATCTCGCCTGAAGCAAACACTTTGAGCCGTACTTTTTTTATGTTTTTCCAAATCACTTCAACAGGATAATCTTTGGAATTCAGATTTATTGTTAAAATCATATCAATCAGTACCTGCTCATTGCAGTTTTTATAGTATTTTCGATTAAAAGATCCATTGTGTCCAAATCAATCTCTATTTTGTGGTCATCGCAAAAATCCCACAAAAAGTCTTCTATCGCCTGCCTCATCTTCTTATTTATGGCGACACTTGTACGCCAGTCAACCCTGGCAAGAGATTGAATTTCTTTCTTGATATTTAGAGCCAATAAGCCTATATCTTCATCATAGGCGTCGTCTGATTTGTTATTTTTTGTTAGTGCATCGACCAAAACACCATAAAAAGCTTTTGCATCGCTATCCCTGTCAATATTGGAGGGATAACTGTTACCCGTAAAACCTTCACGCAGATCATCAGCCATTCTTTGCATATTTAAAAAATACGCATTTTCATCACGCGACCTACGATATTCAGCCAGCGTATCCCTGATGCGCTCAGAGAAGCGCTTATAGGTCAATGGATCATCAAACTTTCTTGCCTCTAATTCTGATACTACACGAGTTTGTATGTATGCAGCACGCGCCTTTTTACCATCTATTTTTTCGAGCTGTTTCTCCATCCCTGCCTTGTCATGCAATGCTATAGGTTCCACAACAATTTCAACCGGTTCAGAAGTAACAAACGTGTTCAACAGATTTTTTATTGAATCTTCGTACTTAGAGAAATTAACTTTCTCCTGATAGATATTCATAAGTTCAGCACGCAACTTTTGGAAGAAAAGCAAATCGGATTTATATTGACTCATAATATCAGAGCCAATCATCTGATAAAGTGAATAACTGCTTACTGCAAGAGTCATCATTTTAGAAAAAGCCGATAACTTTTCATAGAAATTCTTACGGGCTTTTATGCAGTCCTCATCGTTTCCCTTATCAAAGAAATCAACCCAAGCGCGAGAACTATTTTTATCAATATCTACATCGCTAAAAATCGCCCAAAGCTCCTTATAAGATTTTTCAAGCCTGTCTTTCTCTTCTTTAGCTGTCTGAATTGATCCTTCCAAATCTTCCGGGTTAAAACCTGATAACCCCGAGTTCTGATCGCTATACATGTCTAAAGCACTACTGAGTTTTGCAAACAGCCCCCAATAGTCAACGATGAGGCCAAAATCTTTTCCTGGATAAATTCGATTTACCCTTGCGATAGCTTGCAGCAATGTATGGTCTTTCATAGACTTGTCCACATAAAGTACTGCCAGGGGAGGAGCATCAAATCCTGTCAACCACATACTCTGCACAACAACAATATCAACATCATCGCCGCCGCAAATATTAGTCTTTATATATTCTTCATAGGCATCATAATTCTGACCAAATCGCGGTTCAACTTCATTCTTGAAAAAATTATTTATAATTGAACTATCCGATACAGATAAATTACCGCCATCTCCGTCGCTATCCCCGGAACCAGATTCCCTACATATAAGCGCAGCGGCCTTTACTCCACCTATATTATTGATTGCCTGTTCCATTTGAACAGCAACTGCCCTGGACGAAACTGTGACCATTGCTTTAAAACCACGAGGTTTGCAATATTTTAAAAAGTGTTCATGAATATCAAGTGCAATCATAGAAATACGCTGCGAAGTCTGAGCTAACGCAACAAACCTCGTCCACTTGTTATTCATATCCTCTTTCTGTTCTTCAGTTAAAGGAGCAAGTATTCTGTCACGGAATTCATTAATTTTATCTTGTCCTGAAAGTTGCTGAGGAACAACCCTGCCATCATAGACAAGCGGAACAATTACGCCGTCACGAATACCCTCTTCAAAACGATAAGCTTCACCTATCTGTTTACCAAACTTCAGATAGGTATTATTCTTATCTTTCTTTAAAAGCGGTGTTCCGGTAAACCCAATTTTGAAAGCCAAAGGCAACACATCATTCATCATATTGTGGAAATCGCCAGTATGAGAACGGTGACTTTCATCAACCAACAAAAAGATATTTTCGTCAGCGATTTTTGTCTTTGACTTTGCTGCTGTTTCAAACTTATTTATAGTTGTTGCAATGATTATATTACTCTCGTCCTTTAAAAGCGCAATAAGTCCTTTACCTGTCGTTGCCTCTGTGGGATTCATGCCCGTATAGACAAAATTATCCCTTAATTGCTTAATCAGATTAATTCTATCGCACACTAAGACAAATCTTGGCGAGTGTATCCGCCTTTCCGCCAAAATTCTTTTAACCAGCATTACCATTGTCAGCGACTTACCGCTCCCTTGAGTATGCCAGATTACGCCACCGCGGGAAGAACAACCGTCCTCCCCTAAAATTCTTTTCATAGCATTTTCCACGCCGAAAAATTGCTGATATCTTGCGACTTTCTTTATGCCTCCATCATAAAGAATATAGTGGCGTATTATATTCAAAAAACGCTTGGGCGAAAGCAAAGACACAAGCACTCTGTCTTGTTCTGTTATACGGGCGTCAACGATATATCTTTTCGCACTATCTTCCTGCCACTCTCTGTCTTCTTCATGCCATTTACAGTAATATTCCTGTGTTGTTCCCGCCGTACCATATTTTACGGTATCGGGATTTGCCGCAATGACAAGCTGAGCAAATTTGAAAAGCTGGGGAATATAATCAGGCTGCCAGTTGCGTACATTCTGTTTTACACCCTCTTCCACATCAACACTTGCCTTTTTACATTCAATGACAGCAAGCGGTATTCCGTTTACCAAAATGACTATATCGGGGCGAGCAAATTTACCGTTGAGTCTTTCAACCGAAAACTCCTCGGTTACCTGCCATATATTTTTTTCAGGATGCTCCCAATCTATATAGGAAATATCAAAAGACTGTGCATTGCCGTCATAAAGATGGATTTCACAACTCTTTCCGTAGACCAAACGATCATACACAGCTTTGCTCGCATACATAAGACCCTTTTCTAAGGGAGCATCCAATTCTCGGATCGCCTCTCCTATTGCGTCGTCGGGGAAAGGGCAAACTTTGCCCCTGTATGTAAATGACTGTGAAGACAGGAATTCATGCATGACGTCAGGGAAAAGAACACGAGATAAATGTCCGCGCTTCTTCTCCGCTTCCGCCCTTGGGATGTATTGATACCCCATCGCCTGCAATTCTTTAATTGCCCTATCCTGCGACTCCGGTCGTTCATTAAATATCGTATGGTCCAACATTTCAATCACCTAAATTTATTGAAAAAAGAAATTTTTATTTGATAACTGCGACCAGCTTAACGACTTAACAGCTTTTATTCTCGCAATCTGCCTAACGCATTTTACTGGTTTCACCCTTTTAACGCCTTTAACAGGCAAAACATGTTTAACAGGTTGTACCGGGCCGCTTCCCGTAGCATCTCCTGTAAAAAATACACACCTTCCATAATGGTCTCTTACCCAGCCATTCTCATACCATCCTAAATGATGTCTTTTAAACGAATAGATTGCCCCACTATAGAAGTAGGCAACAGGCTCGCCTGAAAACAAATAAATAGTATCCAAATCTTCGGAATAAGCTATAGGCTCCCCATTAGAATTATAAAATATCATAATCAATTTTCCTCCACTAAAATACTTAAGCTTACACTCTGACAATTCCAGTTAAAAGCAATTGCATCAAGGACTGCTTTTTTCTTTTCTGCTCTTCAAGTTCTGTTTGCAGAAGAGCTAATTCGTCGTCTGCTTTGGATAAAACATTAGATATTGCCTTTTGTTCGGGCAAGGTTGGCAAAGATATCGTAAATAAAAGCATATCCTGCGGTTTTACTGACATCCTTTCATAAACAGTACCTTCTTCATATTTTCTTACCGCATTTATAAAATTATTTCTGCACATATAATTTCCTATATAATGAAAATCTTCCGTTTTTGCAACTTCGAAAGTAACATAAATTGGTGAAAATATTGCATCACCAAAATCATTAACACATATAACTCCAAATTTTAGATTGGCTGGATTATAACAAATATCACCAGCATGTGTAATTTTATATTCCTTTTCTTCCGTTTTGACCAAAAAATCTCGATTATATCTTTCATTTTTTAAGTATATACCTTCTGTTGAAAGAGTCACATGAGGATACTCTCCATCCTTAACTGCATAATCGTTTCTTTCTTTTAATATTGTTTTTAACCTAACTTTTCGCCACTTATCAGTAAACCCAGGCAAACGAACTTTACCTGTAAGAAGAACCTCCATTAGATATTGCTTTTGTTTTTTCTTCTCTTCAATCAGCTTTTCTTTGAGTTCAATAAGTCGGTCTTGTTCCTGCAAAATCTCCGCAATCTTTTCTTGTTCAGCTTTTGATTTCGGATAAGCGCAATACAATTTTTCCAAATCGCTTTTATAAATATGAACTACGGAGTGACCTTGTCCAAACCCAGCCTTTTGTTTTATGGCAAAAGGTAAATATTGTTGATAAGCTATGAAAACAGGGCTAACATCAACAGAATTAAATATTATTATATCTCCACCGACATATATATCATCAGACCCAGTATAACACACACATTTTCCTATTTCTTCTGCAGTTTCCCCCGTTCCTGTAAACAACAAAGTATCTATACCAACTTGGATACTTTCATCCGCTGTGGTTCTGTCAATAAAACTTTTGGCTTGATTGAAATGATATTTATACTTCATATAAATATCACCATAGCCCACGCATGGAATTCCTTCATTTTTCATTTTTTCTCCAGGAATCCCCTTACCCTTTGCAAACTCTCCTAACTTTTTAAGTGTACTTTTTTCCCAATCGCATGGAAAAATCCCGAAAGGTGTTTTTTCATACCCTTCGGGGATTTCCCCTCTTTTTATTTGTTCAATCCTTGACCTTATCATTTGGTTCATACTATATACCTATGTTTAAAATGGAGTGCGGCAAGCAGGCTTGCATCCGTATCGACCTTGAATTCTACACCGAGCAACATAACCTTTAAGAACAGTTCAATTTTATTAAAAATAAAATTTAATTTAAGCCATTTTTGCATTGGCACCCCCTCATTATAAATAATTTTTAGAAAAGTGATGCAAGCCAGTACCGTCTCCATCGTGAAATGGCTATTTAAATTCTGCCAGAGTCTATATTAATACCCTGCCTTGAAAGCTCCCTGATGAGGTTTATTGCTACTTCATCCACCTTATTTTGGAATGGAATATAAATCAAACCCTGAATATCAGAAGGCTTTTCAAAATTTTTGTCTTCCTTTAACAAGATAGCAACCTTGTTTCTTCCTAATTTTGCAAGAAACATTCCAAGTTCGAGCACTACGTTTTGTCTTACTCTAAACTTATACGACTCTTCATTAACTGCTTTTCCTTCGTCATCGGGTGTTGCCAAAACAATGGCATAACCTACATCAGCACTGTACTCTTCCAGCTTTTCAATTATAGTTTGTCCACCGGACGCTTGCTGGTCCAAAATGATAGGGTCTAAATCCCATCTCCTGAGCATTGCTTCAAGTTGCGTACGCGCAATTTCGTCATGCCCGTACACGACAAAAACTTTTCTCCCTCCGGCAGTTACTTTCCCATCCAGAATATCCTTAACTTGCTGCTGATTTTTTCCCTGGACATTGTGTGTACCCGTCCTAAAACAGTTAATTATTGCGCCGTTACTTAAGCGCAACTGTTTACTATTTCCAGTTTCTTTTTCCTCTACAATACCCAAGTCGGTGCATGCTTCTATCTTCTTTTTAATTTCTTCGTATGTCATTTTCTTTCCCCCACAAGTACTAATTAAATGGTAATCTTTTTCCAAAAAAGTTCATTATCTTTGTCTACAGAAATATAAGCCACGTTGTCTCCTTTATTAAATAAAGAACGCAATTTATTTTCAAAATCTTCTTGTAAAAGACTTGTTTTCAATTCATATGTAGATTCCGTAATCTTTCTACCGTCTATTCTTTCAACATAATCATACCATGCAGAGTAATCATTTCCCTGCTTAACATCATAAGTAACTATTCTCATTCTCATTGATTTGACCTCTTTAATATTTTACTTTTCATAATTATATACAATAAATTTTAATTAAAATTAGAGTCCGAGTTCTTTTAAATATTCTGCCATTTTGGCTTCAACTTCAGATATCTCTTTCTTTAAGCTTTCAATATTCCCTTGGACCTCATCTATATCGATAAGCTCCTCTTCTTCAAAAGTATCAACATAACGGGGAATATTGAGATTGAAATCATTTTCTTTGATTTCATCAAATGTAGCGACATGAGCAAAATGCTCTATGTCTTTGCGTTCTTCGTACGCCTTTATAATATCCTCAACATTCTTCATTTCAAGGATATTTTTGTTTTTATCCTTCTTATAACGGAGATTACCATTCTCGTCCTTGCCAGAAGCATCAATAAACAGCACATCATTTGTATTACGGTTCTTCTTCAAGACCATTATACAAGCAGGAATAGACGTACCGTAAAACAGATTGGCAGGAAGTCCTATGACAGCGTCGAGCAGATTTTTCTCGACAACAGTCTTTCGAATCATACCCTCTGACGCTCCACGGAATAAAACGCCGTGCGGCACAACAGCTGCAATTCTGCCATTATTGCGCAACGAATAAATCATGTGCAACAAAAATGCCCAATCCCCTTTACTTGCAGGAGGAACGCCCCAATCAAATCTATGATATTTATCAAGATTGGCAGTCATTTTAAATTTTCTGTCACCGGCATTCTCGCCTTCCTGCTGACCGCCAGGATTAAACCCTTCCGCCCATTTATCTTGTGAAAAAGGCATATTTGCCACGATAACATCAAACTGCTTTAAATTGCCGTCAGAATCCAAATGTTGAGGGTTAGAAAGTGTGTCGCCCCAAGCTATATTGCCTGTATCAACGTGAATATCATGAATAAACAAATTCATTCTGGCCATTGACCAAGAAGAACCATTCATTTCCTGCCCATATATCGCTACAGAGTCCAGATTTTCCGCCTGTCGCGCTGTTCGAATTAAAAGCGACGCCGAACCGCAAGTTGGGTCGTAAATCGTATCGTTAATCCTGGGTTTAACTATTCTTGCCATCAGTTCAGAAACCATGCTAGGCGTAAAGAAACTTCCTGCTTTTTTACCGGCTTCCGATGCAAACTCGCCAATCATGTATTCATATGCATCGCCAATAATATCCGCAGGATCTTTATTCGGCTTAATTTCTATTTTAGACGGTTCAAGACACAGAGGCTTAAAATCTTCCAACAAAGTACGCAGTCTTGTGTTCTTTTGCTGAGGATTACCAAGCATAGATTCACTATTAAAGTTAATGCTACGGAATACACCTTTCAATTCGGTATTATTATCCTGTATACCTTGAAGCGCCGTGTTAATCATCTCGCCAATTTTAGAGTTATAGCGATTTTCGTAAAGATAATCAAACCTTTCTTTATCGTTTAAGGTGAACGGCAAATTCTTCTTTGCCCTCTCAATCCTTACCAGATTATCACCATATCTAACCTCAAGATTTCTGAGATATTCCTTGTACGTATCATCGAGATATTTAATGAACAACATGGAAAGGATAAAATCCTTGTAATTTGCCGCATCAATAACTCCGCGGAATGTTCCTGCAGCCTTCCAAAGTGTATTTGTTATATCATCAAATGTTGTCATCTTATCTTCCATGTCAATTACCTCTATGTTTCACTAAACGTTTAAGCGTATATTCCATTAACATTCTTTCTTGTTCTAACAAGTGTTGGCTTAGCTTTTTCTTCTCTTTTAAAAGCCACCACACTTCCCCTATCGCACATTGCTTTTTCATGTCAGGCAAATCACCAATATCAAGTTCATCAAAGCTACCGCGCTTAATTGCGGGAACAGCTGTCCCGGCCATATCTTTATACAAATCCCCCAAATTGGCTTCAAGAACAAATGCAAGATACTTAGGATATATATTGTTTCTTGCACGAACGATTGCAAGATTTTGTCCAACCATATAATCTTTATCTTCAGAAATATAATTGACGAACTGGGGTTGCACTCGTCGTATAATCACATCCCCACGATAAACCCTTAACCCTTCATCCGGAATAAAATTATTTTCTTCCTGAGGCTCAAGAATTCTATTATCTTCTTGCAGACAACTTGAAGATAACCAAAGCCAATTATTCCCTAATGTCTCTTGGGACTTTTGCGGAAATGAAAATATTATATCTGCTACATCTTTTAAAAGCATTATTCTTCCCCTAAATATAAGATGAGCTAACTAGGATGCTCACCATTAAATTTATAATTTCCCTAAATTATCGCGTTTGGTATTATTAGGGTCAGTTCTCAGATACTCATTATCGACTACTCGCACATCTTCACCGACATGCCAAGAACCGTTCCTAAAGTACTTAGTCTTCACAACGGCATTAGGATGAGCATTAATATAGTCAATCATCTGCCTTTTTGTACACCACATGCTTGCCTTAGTATTCAAGTTTTGCGTATACGCCAAACTGGTAATGACATCATACCCATCGTAACCACGAAACTTTTTAACTTCATCTATATAATACAATGGCCTAATCTCCTTTCTATGTACTCGTAAAAGTAACTGCGCTTGACAAGTAAAACCGAAATGTGCTATACTAAATCTACCAAACAAAGATAGCGCATCAGCGCAGTCGCCTCGCTCATACCTAGTATTGGGCGAGGTTTTCTTCTACTGTATATTCATTATACTCTTTAAAATATCAAAAGTCAACTATAATAAGATTTTATCCCGAAAAATTTTTACTGTAAATCAATTACAGCATAATTTTATAAAAACACACTGCAGCTTATCACTACAAAAATGGCAGAGAAGAAATCCTTCCCTACCGACATGTTTTACTTATTGCTATTTTCAAAATAGAATATTAAACAGCTACATCTATTCGTTTATAGAGCCCACCAACTTCATTTTCCAAAGTAATTTTAAGATTTTGCATAGCAGACTGTAATTCTCTAAGTCCTTCGACAGTATTACCGCTCGGATTTAGCGACTCGCCCAAAGGATCTGTCAGCCCTTGCAAAGCATTCTCATTTACATATCTGCAAATTTGCTTATAAACAACATCTACAAGCATAAGAGGACTATAACCAATATGATAACAACTATTTGATAAATCATATAGTAAGGAAGCTATTCCATAACTACTAAACCTAATTTTTGATCCCGTTGCATTTTCAGCATCAACTTTAACATTTTTTAACAGCCTTATCGCCTGCTTAAAAACTCCTGCCGTGTTACTATCTTTTTTCTTCAACAATTCGTTAAATTTGAATGGATAGTTTGTAATCCTTTGCCTCTTTTTCTTATCAAGCACCATGATACCCTTATCATTTTTTGATTTAGTTTTATAACTTTCTTTTGTTTCATACCAATTTGCAGGAACAACATCTACACTGACAACAAGATGCCCTCCTGACACTTTTAAACTCTTTGCTCCACTATCATCAATCTTCAACTTAGGGGAAACCTTGCCTAATTGCTCCACACAATTATTCCTCAATGTCAACAAGTCATCTTTAGGATTGCCTTTATAGGGGTCAGGACAAGGTAACCCCGCTTGCAAAGTTATAAAAAAGTTACATATCACCAACAAATCAACATCGCTGTTTCTTCTGATATGCGTGTTATTCGTTACTGACCCTTGATAGTCAAAATCTAAGTTAGCATCCCGATATATACCATCATTCATTTGACGAAGTGTATTCTCTATGCTGTTTCTGTTTGAAATTATTTGTTGTGTATAGTTTCTTGCCACCGGCAACATAGCCCCAATTACATATTTTACAGCAGCACTTTCCCGCAAATCCAAATATTGCTTACTCTTTACAAAGTCTTTACTATCCTGCAAACTATAATTTTCTTTAATTCGTTTATCTTCATTTAATATTCTCATATTATCTGAAGTATTGAATTTCCTCTCCGTTAAATCCTTCAAAATTTTATCATAATCAAATTGCATATTACCCTTCCTTTGTTAAAACAAGTTCTCCATAGCGCATCCTATCATCCGGCTGATTATAATACTTTCCTTTGATTTCTGAAGAAAATATTATAGTAGCCGTACCAGTATGCCTACTCACCATATCTTTATTAGTTTGATCTGTATTATTCGTATAACAATAATCAAGTCTTATATCGCCAACTCCATTTTGACTTATTTTAGCCATAAAACTATCAGAATGTGATTTATCCGTTTTCAAATTAACGCTAATTTTTGTCCACGTCTGCTTGATTATTATTGTAGCAGTAAAGCGATCCTTCTCTTTCTGTGACTTATCCTTTGAAACCCCAACACATTTGTATTTACCTGATAAATCTCTATTCTTAAAAATCTTAATTTTCCAAAAATAATTATCATATAAACAATATAAGATGGCAAATATGGCACCCGCACTGACACTAAATACAGCACTATACAATAATATTATTATTTGGGTACCATCTATTTTTTCAAGTTCACCTATTATTAAATCAACCACATAGGTTAATCCAACTCCCGCCAAAATCGAGAGCACCGCCAACCAAAATACTACCGAATGACGCCTTTTGCCTTCTATTATATATCCGTGCATATAAACCCCACTATCTATATAATTTTAAAATAATTCACATAAACAGCTTTTATTTTAAAGATAAATAATTTAAAAGTTGTGGCGTTACTTTACTTCTGCCCTGAACATTCGTAAGTCCACGTTCACGAAGCTCTGCAAGAGGGAATTTATCCTTGCCATACTTTTCTATCAGTCTTATCTTCATATACCTGACATCCGGCTTTACAGACAGAGTTTTATAAAATTCAAGGTCTTCATCTGATCGGTTTCCATAAAGTTCCGTTTCCAACACCTCGCATTTATACATTATTGCTTTATATTCGCCGCCGACATAAATATAAATCGTGTCGCCGACCGATGTATTGTTTGTCTGACTCCACTCAATAGTGTCAAGTTTTTCGAACCCGCCGACTATATCATAAAGTTTTGGATTACAGGGAATTACCCAGACATCCTCTACTCTTGCAGGGTCTTGTCTACCCTCTACCCGTGCACGAATTGTATTCAACCATTCACCCTTATACTTAAAATATCTTGGACCGGCAACTCCGTGTTTGCTGCCGGAAAGTTCCGTTGCCAAAGCCGAAAGAGAATATCTCTTGCCCTGATACTCTACCGCCTTATCGTCCACAACCACACATTCAACCCCGGAATTAGCTTTGCCGCGATTAAAATATGTGATAGTTGCCCCTACCGGAATATTGCACTTAGAGAATGTAAACGGAGACTGACGTTCTATATGTTCTTCCTCTATCTCCTGTGCAAGGTCTTCATCTTTTTGCTCCTGCACGGAAGGTTCCCACAGCATCAATCTTTCTCTATGTCCGCCCAATATGGCTATTGTCTCCAAAATAGAGTAGGCTTGTTCGGGCGACATGGCATAAAATTCCCTTACTCGTACTTTGCCACCAACATTTTCTATTGACCTCAAATTAGGGTTAAGTTGGTCAATAAGCGAATGCAGCTTTTTATCAGTCAATCGTTCTTCAACCTCATATGTTGCATAGACTCTGAAAGCAAAAGGTATACACTCGCTATTGTTAAGTTGCTTTAAACGATTTTCCACAATATCGGCATAGCCTATCTTGACATATTCCTTAAATGAGGGATTAGTTAAAATATAGATAAACCCTTTAGTCTGCATCTTCTGTCTCCTCGTTTATGACATCCATAATGTCGCCCACGTTACAATTAAGAACCTTACAAATTTTAAGCAGGACTTCCATAGATACGGTCTCATTTTTTCCAAGTTTGGCAAGCGTAGTCGTGGAAATATCCGCCTTTAAGCGCATTTCTGTCTTTGTCATTCCCTTGTCTATAAGCAATTTCCAGAGTTTATTGTAGCTCAACGTCATGAGTCACACCTCAAATAATATAATACATGATAATTATAACATATAAATTAAGCTATTTCAATACCTTATCAGCATTTATAAATATAATATTTGAAAAAGCTCTTCAAAATTTAAACGCTGACCGCCTTAACGCAACAACAGAATTCATACCATAAAAAAGAGACTGTAACCGAAGTGGAAACAGTCTCTTTGTGTTATTAAGTTATTTGCCCTATTTTATAACTGTTGCGGTATATCTTATATCCATACCCCTACGACAACATTGCAACTATTTTTTCTTTACACTCGATAGAGGTAGTTGTAAGACGCAAAATCTTAATTCCTGCATCTGTAAGCAATCTGTCTTTTCTTTTGTCGCGGGCTGCTTGAATTTCCTCTCTGTGCTGGCTGCCATCTACTTCCACTACCAACGCAATTTCCTTATTGAGTTTGTTGTAAATTAAGAAATCACAATGGGTATTTATATTAGATACAAACTTAATGTCCTGCGGATCTGTTAAAGTATTTAATTTTATAACATATTTTAACGGATAGTTAAATTTAAACGCCAACGCACCGCATTCGCCACTTTTGCAAATATCATTGATAACAGTTGCTATTATATTTTCGCTTGGATATTGAGAAATATTTAAAAGCTCTTTCTTGGTTTTTTCCAATATCGGGGCATAATCATCATACATTAAGTCAAATACAGAATAGACCTTTGTTTTTACATTCTTTGTCTCTCTGCAATAATATTCATAATATTTAGATAAATCTCTTAAAATAGAACCTTCTTGGTTTAGCACTTCTTCACTGGCTAAAATGTATAATCGCTTTTTTGCCCTTGATATAGCAACGTTTATGAGGTTAGGATTATTTAAGAAGTCAATCTTTTCTTCATCATCATAGAATTTGATTTTGTTGGCGACAGTTGACAAAATAATATAATCTTTTTCTTTGCCTTGAAATTTATGTATGGTATCAATTACACACCCACGATTTTTAAATCGGCTGTTTAATAATGCTATTTGATTATTATACGGCGCAATTATACCTGTTTGATTTGCAGGCAATTCATCGATTATCTCCTTTTCAATAATATCGACCTCTCTTTCATTCTCCCTTTCCCTTTCAAAATGTGAACCGTGAGATATTAACGTCACCCCGTTGCCATCATTGTGCGTAGATCGAACAACCAGCTCTCCATTGTAAAACCTTTTATTGCAAAAGCCTATAATTTGCGGATCGCATCTATAATGTTCGTTCAAAAGAGTTGAAACAACCCTTTTTTCTTTCTTTATTACACAACTTAAAATACTATTCTTCGCATAGTCATAATAACCGCTCAACTTATATTTGTTAAAAATATTATTTAATTTAGGTACAAGTTGAGATTTTACAACGTGCGGTAGCTGCTTTTCATCGCCGACTAATACAACTTTTTTCGCCATAGAAAAAGCTATTACCGCACTTATCAAATCCACCTGGCTGGACTCATCAATAATAACGCAATCGTATAAGTAATTTTCACCAGAGCAACTTCTTATTGCATGAGTAGTGCTGTAAACGACGGGATATCTCTTTGTAAAAGCTCCAAACTTCGACCTATAATTTCTTGCAGTAAAATTACAATCGGTCAAACCCTTATATCTTTCCTGTAAAGCATATTTAAAAATATCATACGACAATTTCTTTTGCTTACTAAGTAGTTGTGTCAGGTTATTCGAATCAATATAATTTTTCTTTTCTGCCTGTGCCTGATTAAGTTCCGAAATTTTAACATCATAATATTTGTTTTTCAAATATTCGATAGCATCTTCTTTATTTTGAGCAATACCCTTTAAACCGATAATACCAAACCTGAATAAAATTCTTACCCTGTTAAAAAATCCTGTAACTTTATCGTCTGACAAAGTTTCCAATACAGAGGCCAGTTCCAACAACTTTGCGCTGGTATATTTTTTATTCTTTAATGTTTTAGGAACAATTCTTTCTTTGATTTGATATTCAGCATCGTTAATTTCTTTTTCGACTTCATATTCGCTGATTAATTGTGCTATTTTTGCGACATCTAAACTAAGCTGTAAATATGTTTCTACTCCATCACTTGTTTGTCGCAAATATCTTGCACTATTTCCGATAACTGACTTTTCATTTATTTTTACAGCAGTCTGTTCCCCTTCAAAAAAAGTTTCTACATTCTTTGCGTTGCCTAAAAACGCATTAAGGTAGCCAAACCCCGCCGCCTCAAATTTATCTTTTACATTTCTTGTTGCCTCATTATTTCCGGAAACGACTGCAACCGAGCCACCCCTAGCAATATAATTTGCAACAATGTTGAGTATTGTTTGAGTTTTACCTGTTCCGGGAGGGCCTTGAATTATAGATAGGTCTTCTTCCAGAGCGGCTTTTACTGCAACCCTTTGCGATAAATTTGTATCGAAAGGATAAATTATTTCCTTTTCAGTCTTATCCTTCTTTAATTTGCCCGACAAAAATTTACCTAAAACACAGTCCTCTAAAACACTCAGCTTGTCCAGTTGATTAAAGAGAAAATTGCCCCCGTCCTCGGTAGGCATCAACACCGAAATCTCCTTCAAATAATTGATAAAGTTCTTAATACCACTTTTCTGGGAAATATCGGAAACCAACTTAATATCGCTTCTGCTAACCAATTTAGTGTTACCCGAAGCAAAAAACAATTTTGCATACTCATTAAAAGCAATAATCTGGTATACACCTTTCTCAGGCACTTTATCGCAATATACAATTTTCCCCGTAGCCTCCACAATAACGGGTTTATTATAAAATATTAAGTCCCTCCAGCTTTTCCAGTAGAAGTTAGCATTTCCGACATACTTTATTCTACAAGCATTTTTTTTGGCATCAAACCATTGAACCTGCTTGGTAATATCTTCCCATTCGCCTGTCCCTTGTTTAATTTGCAGTATTAAAATTTCTCTTTCATTCATCATTTAGTTAAAAACCTTTTAGTCTTTCGCCTTTAATACGCTAAAACCAAATACATGTCGTCAAAGTTTGCGTGTTATACTATAACTTCTTTAGCCGTCACTCGCTTTTTAATTGTTTTAGCTTTCTGTAAAAGGTTGAGCGCGAGTTTATGGAGAGTCTGCGCATTGCCTCTTGCTCTGAAATAATATTGTTCTCGAATTCATAGGCAACCCGTTTTAACAAGCGATAGTCTACTTCTATCGGTCTTCTGCCGACATATCGTCCCGATGCTTTTGCCTTTTCGCGCCCTCGCTCTCGGTTAGTTTTGTTGTTCCTGCTCATACTCACGAGCATATTCCTGAGCAGATACAACATTGTTTTTCTTTCCTGCGGTTGAAGATATCTGCCTTCGCTTTCAATATAAATATTTACCCCCGTCTGCAATAGTTGGTACATATTTCTGACCATACTTGCATTAGTACTTTCAAAGTCGCTCAAACTATCGATCGACAGAATGTCGTCCGGAGTAAGCCTGTAATCATTGATGTTTTCAAACCCTCTGATTTTCTGCGGTTGTGCAGGCTTTCTCACAACCAAGAGATTGTCGTCCCCGCACTTCATTTCGCTTCTTAAAAGCCACTCAAATCTGTCGTAATAATCCAACCCGACAGACTCCATCAAATGCCTGACGTCCTCTCTGGACTCACTCGGCGTGCGCATACTTATAAATGACGGGGTCATGTTTACCCTGAAATACACCTGCCTTCTCAAATCCATGTTGATGCCCGGAATTCCCTGAAACAATCCCTTAGGAAGACTGTCTATACATTCCCAATACGGCTTAATGATATACTGGTAATTCTGATCATCAAATCTTTCAAAAGCCACTTCGCCGACGGAATATCTGTTATTATCCCTGTCATAGACCTTTATAAGACCGACATTTCTGAAATATGGACGACCGCTAAGCGGACGATTATATTCATTGTAGTACATACATCACCTATCTTTTAATTTATCGAATGCCGCCTTTAATATCTTTTCATATCGACGGCGATACATTGTCTTATAAAATTCTCTTCTTATATCGCTAATATCTTCTATTGAGTCAATCAACTTATCTATTTTGTCAAAATCAATTTTAGGCACAATTCTTTTCAATGCGTTATTGCATTCTTCGAACTGTAAACTGTTTATTACTTCGTAATATGAGCTCTTTCTGCCGTCAAGCTTTATATGTGAAGTCGGGAATTGATAAATGCGCTTATCCAACTCCTCCTGACAATTTAACACTTCCGATATTCTCTCATCGGTATTGAGTCTGGGATACATACTTGAACCGTTATCGTAAACGGGAGCCATTGAATACTTATTATCTTTTTTTATGAATCCCCAGTTGCCTCCGTGCCTGTCGAAGTTGCCGTTCAAGGCATCGACTATAAAAATATCCCAGAACCTTTGCACTGTTTCCTGAACGTCTGTCAGCTTTCTGTTTTCTTCAAGCATCTTCTGAATATCGTCATAGGAGTATTGAAACAACTCCTTATCTTCTTCCAAAGAACTTTCACCCACATCGTTGAAATGCACAAGTACTTCGCCAGCTTCACAGAAATTCCTTAGCAAAACAATATTTTCGCCCTTGTAAACGCCGAGTTCTGTATCCTGAACGGGAATGCCCAAAAGTTCAAATATATGACTTCCCAGATATTCGGAGACATGGTTGTAGATCAACCCGATTTCAGAGTTCTTCTGATACTTAATTATATATCTGTTTCCGTTTATGGTTATCTGCCCCTTTCGCTCGGCGCCAGAATAAAAGACGTCTTCATCTATTTTATATTTAGAAAAATCCTTCATACATGTCTCCTTTTGCACTATTTTAACAAAAAATTGCGCTAGTGTCAATAGGTCTACCGTATAATTTTGAGACTATTTTTGAAAGTACTTTGTCGAAAAAAAGAGACTGTAACCGAAGAGGAAACAGTCTCTTTGTGTTATTAAGTTATATACACCACCATCGTCAAAGGTTGATAGCGGGTGGGAAAAAATTTTATCCCCAGACGCTCGTAATACTTTTTCGCGGTGTCCGCGTCTACCGTCAGGGTAAACAGCGGATTTTCGGGTATAAATCCCCGATTAGCCCCTCGGAAGTTTAATATTCGCCTGCGCCGCAGCGAGCCTTGCGATGGGAACGCGGTAAGGCGAGCAGGAAACATAATTCAAACCGATCTTATGGCAGAACTCGATGGACGAAGGATCGCCGCCGTGTTCGCCGCAGATACCGAAGTGCATGGTCGGACGGGTCTCTTTGCCCATCTTGACGGCCATATCCATCAGTTTGCCTACGCCGACCTGGTCCAGCCTTGCAAACGGATCGGATTCGTAAATCTTGTTCTCATAGTACGCGGGCAGGAACTTGCCGGCGTCGTCGCGCGAGAACCCGAAGGTCATCTGCGTGAGATCGTTCGTGCCGAAGCAGAAGAATTCCGCCTCTTTCGCCATCTCGTCGGCGGTGAGCGCCGCGCGCGGGATCTCGATCATCGTACCGACTTCGTATTTGAGGTCGCTCTTCGCTTCCGCGATGAGTTTGTCGGCAACTTCGACGACGATCTTCTTGACGAACGCGAGCTCTTTCACTTCGCCGGTCAGCGGGATCATGATTTCGGGAACGATGTTCCAATCTTTGTGCTTTTTCTTGACGTTGATCGCCGCTTTGATGACGGCAGCCGTCTGCATGCGCGCGATTTCGGGATAGGTTACCGTCAGACGGCAGCCGCGGTGGCCCATCATCGGGTTGAACTCGTGCAGATCCGCAATGATCTGTTTGATCTGCGCAACCGTCTTTTTCTGCGCCTTTGCGAGCGCCGCGATATCCTCTTCGGTCGTGGGAACGAACTCGTGCAGAGGCGGATCGAGGAAACGGATGGTTACGGGGTAACCGCCGAGCGCCTCGTACAGTTTTTCGAAGTCGCTCTGCTGCATGGGCTCGATCTTCGCCAAAGCAGCCTCCCTCTCTTCCACGGTATCCGCACAGATCATCTCGCGGAAGGCCGCGATACGGTCGGGCTCGAAGAACATGTGCTCGGTACGGCACAGGCCGATGCCCTGCGCGCCGAATGCCGCCGCCTGCTTCGCGTCCGCGGGGGTATCCGCGTTGGTGCGTACCGCCATCGCCTTATATTTATCGGAAAGCTCCATGATCCTTCCGAAGTAGCCGGAAGAAGTATCGGCCGCCACGGTCGGGATGCCCTCGCCGTAGATGTTGCCGGTAGAGCCGTCGAGGGAGATAACGTCGCCCTCTTTATAAACTTTGCCGTTCACGGTGAACTGCTTGTTCTCTTCGTCCATCTTGATGTCGCCGCAGCCGGAAACGCAGCAGGTCCCCATGCCGCGCGCAACGACCGCCGCGTGCGAAGTCATACCGCCGCGCACGGTCAGGATGCCCTGCGCATAGTGCATGCCTTCGATATCTTCAGGGGAGGTCTCCAGACGCACGAGTACGACTTTTTCGCCCTTCTTGCCCTGTTCGACGGCGTCTTCCGCGGTGAACACGATCTTGCCGCAGGCAGCGCCGGGCGATGCGGGCAGAGCCTTCGCGATGGGCGTAGCCTTTTTGAGCGCGGCTGCGTCGAACTGCGGGTGCAGAAGCGCGTCGAGCGTTTTCGGGTCGATCTGCATGAGCGCTTCCTGCTCGGTGATCATTCCCTCGTCGATGAGGTCGCAAGCGATCTTGATAGCCGCGGCAGCCGTACGTTTGCCGTTACGGGTCTGGAGCATGTAGAGGTGCTTGTCCTCGATGGTGAACTCCATATCCTGCATGTCGCGGTAGTGCTTTTCGAGCGTATTGCAGATGCCCTGGAACTGTTCGTACACTTCGGGCATGATCTCTTTCATCTTGTCGATGGGCATCGGGGTACGGATACCGGCAACGACGTCTTCGCCCTGGGCGTTCATGAGGAACTCGCCCATGAGTTTCTTTTCGCCCGTGGCGGGGTTGCGCGTGAACGCGACGCCCGTACCGGAAGTGTCGCCCATGTTGCCGAACGCCATCATCTGCACGTTGACCGCCGTGCCCCAGCTGTAAGGGATGTCGTTCTGCATTCTGTAATAATTCGCGCGGGGGTTGTCCCACGAACGGAACACGGCCTTGATCGCGCCGAACAGCTGTTCCTTCGGATCGGTCGGGAAATCCTGTCCGATCTTCTCTTTATATTCCGCCTTGAACTGGTTGGCAAGCTCTTTCAGGTCGTCCGCCGTCAGCTCGACGTCCTGCGTTACGCCCTTCTTTTCCTTCATCGCGTCGATGAGCTGTTCGAAGTACTTTTTGCCGACTTCCATAACGACGTCCGAATACATCTGGATAAAGCGGCGATAGCAGTCCCAGGCCCAGCGGGGGTTGCCCGACTTCTTGGCGATGACTTCGACGACCTCTTCGTTCAATCCGAGGTTGAGGATGGTATCCATCATGCCCGGCATGGAAGCGCGCGCGCCCGAACGTACGGAAACGAGCAGAGGGTTCTCCTTGTCTCCGAATTTCTTTCCGCAAACTTTTTCCATCTTCGCGATGTATTCCATGATTTCCGCCTGGATCTCGGGGTTGATCTGCCGCCCGTCCTCATAGTACTGCGTGCAGGCCTCGGTCGAAATGGTGAAGCCCTGCGGAACGGGAAGTCCCATGCCCGTCATTTCCGCGAGGTTCGCGCCTTTGCCGCCGAGGAGCTCGCGCATCTTTGCATTCCCTTCCGAAAAAAGGTAGCAATATTTCTTTGCCATACTTTAGATTCCTCCTAAAAAAGATTGGAATTGTTTCTAACGCTTCTATTTTAATATATATCGGCGCAAATTTCAAGTGAAAAGCCGGATTTTTCAAAAATTTTTGCATGTTTTTTGCATTTTCCGCCCAAGCAAAAAAGAGCGCCCCGCAAGTCTTCCTTCGATCGGTAAGATATCCTCAGCGAATCGGCGGAGCGATCGCGGCTTGCACGGCGCAGTACGCAAGCGGCTGTTCCGCCCCGCGGGCGGAACAGCCGCTTATGCGATTTCTTCCCCTATTCCTTTTCTCCGCGCGAATAAAGCCTGCATGTGAGGCATAGGAACGAAATTTTCAGCGCTCTATTCACGCCTGATTTTCGATAACGACGGCCGCTTTGCACCAATACCCTTCCGCTGTCACCAAAATCTCCGTATATGCTGCCGTATCGAGACAGGTAAAATAAAAAGGATATTCATCGGCGGGGGTATCGTCCCGATCCGGCCCTTCCCAATATTCGCCCTCATCGAAAGCAAACAGCCGGGTATCGTAATAAATTTCGACGCCGCCTTTGCCGAGCTTCACGTCCCGGCTCCCCCGATGGTACAGGCGGACATAAAATTCATACGTTTCCCCTGCCTGCAAGCAATAAACTACTAATTTTTCATCCCCGTCGAGTTCCTCATATTCCGCGTTGAAACCTGCGCCGATCCCCAAAATCTCCGTCTCGCCGCCGCCGACAGATTCCGATTCGTTGCCGCGGGCAAGAAACACCCCCAACAAGACCGAGCTTGCAATTATCAGGGCGACGACAAGGGAAATGAGCCCGATCAGCCACTTTTTTTGCCGCGAAAGTTTACCGTTTTTCTCTACGATGATCGTTTCCGTTTCGCGGTCGGCAAGCAGTTCTTCCTGCGTTGTGCCGAAAAAAGCCGCGAGGTCTTCGAGAGACTCGCCGCTCGGCAGTCCGAGACCGTTCTCCCATTTCGCGACCGCGCTCCGGCTCACATGGAGCTTTTCGGCGAGCTCTTCCTGGGTAAGTTTTCTTTCTTTGCGATATTTTTGTAAGCGCTCGTGAAATTGCATATCTTGCCCCTCCCGCTTCAATTTTACCACGCGCTGTTTTCCTTGACAAGAAAAAACGCCGTTACTTTTTTGTTACAGAGCGTTATTTCTGCGCGCTTTTGCTCGCCTCGGCTCTTTCCGCTTTATTTCAGCATTCAATTTTATTCGCCGTGCGCAATAATTCGTGAACCGATCCATGCCGCCGCGGCGTACAAAAAAAGAGCGGGTCCTTTGAACCCCGCTCTTTCTTCGGCTTGCCCGTTTGACTTTCGCAATTTCATCCTTTTCGGCCGCTCCTCTCCCCGCCGGATACACCGTCATCGGCGCATTGTCTGCCCTTTTACTCGGTTACGGGAATGTTTTGCGCCTTTTCCGGCAATTCGACTTTTGTCGTCCCGAAATTTTCATAAAACGCGTAACTCACCGTCTTGGTCCCATTTCCTATTTTAAATTCGCTCAATTTACCGTTCTTAAATAAAACGCTGAAAGTAGAGCAGGAATAAATATCCGTCTCCGGATCGTAGCTAGTTATATCGCCGTAATCCTCTATCACGCTCAGCCTGACTCCTTCCGAAAGGTCTTGAACAAGTTCTTCAAACGTCTTCTCCGTGTAGAGCTCTTTCTTCCAGTCCGAATCCTCGTTCTGTGTCAGACTTCTGTATCGGTATACCTTCCCGCCTTCTTGGGTATAGTAGGTCCCGATCTTTTCAAGCTGTTCCACGCAATAAATTTTTTCTCCGTCAAACATATAGCTTATCGCCAAAGCATCGCCCGCGCTCCCGGCAAGATAATAACGGAAAGACCCGTTCTCCAGCAAAGCGGCGCGCGTGGCCGCAAAGGCGGCGTTCCACTCTTCCTCCGTCATCTTCACGCCCAAAACTTTTACCGTACAGGAAGCGCTCTTGCTCTTGTCCTGCGTCGATACGGTGATCGTGCAGCTGCCCACGCCGACGCACGTAATGTTTCCGTTTTCCACCGTCGCGATTTCGGGGTCGGAACTTTCCCAAACCAGCGTCTCGTTGGCATTCGCAGGGGTCAGCACCGGCGCAAGTGCGCCCGCATTTCCCATCTCTATGGTCAGCTCCGGCTTATCCAAAGCGATTTCTTCCACGGCGATCGTCGTGCCGGAACCGTTATTCCCGCTGCTGCCGTTGTCGCCCGTATTCTCATCGTCTCCGCCGTTGGCGTTGTCGTCCGTATTGCCGTTGTCTCCGCCGTTCCCACCGTCCGCGCCGATATCGGTACCGCCCGTACCCGTCCCGTCGGACGCACATGCCGCAAACGCGAACGCCATGCTCAGGCACAGCAGCATCGCCATTAAAAATGCCAACACTTTTTTCATACTAACACCCAGCCTCCGGAAAATTTTTGTCTTTTTTGTATTATAGAACAAACTATTTCCGAAAACTTTCTTTTCACAAAAGTGTGCACGGCGCCGCCCCTGCATGCGCCTTCGCAAAATGCTTCGGGCAAAAAGCGAAGGCGGAGCCTCCTCAAAACTCCGCCTTCCCGCCGCATATCCGGCCGTTTTTCAGTTTCCCGCCGCACGAGGCATTTCGCCGTTCAACAGGTCCAAATATTCTTCGAGAGACTTCACGCGCGTCTCCGTCTTTGCGCGCAAATAGGCGTTCAGCAGTTTCAGCGCGCGCGCCTTCCCGTCGCCCGTAACCTTATCGGCGTCGTACTCCTCTCCCGCGCACTTTCGCAGCACCTGCATGGTCGATTCGCTGACGCCCGCCCCCCTTGCGCAATCGGCGCAATAAAAGCATCCTCCCGCGACGTCGAAATACACTCTGCCCTCCAAAACGGCACCGCACTCGGCGCAGCCCGCAAGATCCAGCATGTATCCGGAAAGTTCCAACGCCTTTATGAGAAAGGAGATCAGCGCCTCCGCCTCGTCCCCCTCGCACATCTCGCGCAGCGCGTTCGCCGCCCGCAGGAACAATTCCTCGTTTACGATCCCGTCCAAAAGGATCGCGTCGCACACCCCCGCCAGGGAAGCGGCGGCATAAAACTTTCCGATATCCTCCCGCAGGGCGTAAAAGCCGTCGGTATTCGCCGCGGAAACGACGGTTCGCCTCTCCCCTTTTTGGGCGAGCACGTATTCGGCAAAGCAAAAGGGCTGCGCCGCGAAGCGCAATTTCGCCCCCGCCTTTCGCACGCCCTTGGCCGCAGCCGATATTTTACCCTGTTGCAGCGAAAAGAGCGTCAGCATCTTGTCGCTCTCGCCGTAATCCGCCGTGCGCAGCACGAGCGCGTCCACTTTGTACTCCATAAACAGCGCCCTCGCGCGGACCCGCGTTTCTGCAGAGCCCGCCGCCTCACTTCTTGAGTTCTTTATACAGCATATAATACGAAAGGCTTCCCGTCTGCCGGAACAATTTCCAGGCGAGTTCGGCCGCATCGTCGTTCTTTACAAACCGCGCCATACGCATCCTCCGCAAAAAAGTATGCGCCGAAATCGCGCGAACGTTGCAAGGAAATTTTTACCTTCCGCCGTATTTTTCCGTAAAGCGCATCCGTCAGTCTTTTTCCAGAAGCTCTCCGTTGAACGCGGCGTAATCCTCCCGCTTTTCGCGGATAAACGCGATGGCGGAAGAGGGGTGCATGTTCAGGCGGCCCGTCAGCAAATAAGGGATATCGTACCCCCACACGACGCCCGCCTTGCGAAGCGGAAGCATGTAATCGGCGATGAACTGCAACACGGGTTCGAGGCGGAACTTCGGGTTCTTCAAAAAGCCCAACAGCAGTTCCGAAGAGCAGTTCCCCGCCCCGCGCCCGATTCCGTTCACCGTCATATCGAGGTAAGAAGCGCCCCAGCTCGCCGCCTCGATGGTATTGCCGAACGCCAGCTGCTGGTTGTTGTGCGCGTGCACGCCGATCGCCTTTTTATACTTCGCGCCCGCTTCGAGGTAGATCAGCGTCAGCTTCGACACCTGTTCCGGATACAGCGAACCGTACGAGTCGACGAGGTAGATCACGTCGACGGGGCTTTGTCCGAGCATATCGAGCGCGTCCGCGATCTCCTCGTCTTTCGCCTTGGAAACGGCCATCACGTTCGCGCACGTCTCATATCCCATCGCGGCGCAGTATTCGATCATCTCGATGGCGCGCGGGATCTCGTTGATATAGCAGGCGACGCGCACCATATCGACGGCGCTGTCTTTCTTCGGGCCGATATCCTTCTTGAAATCCGTCCTTCCCACGTCCGCCATCACGGCGAGTTTCATATCCGTATCGTTGTCGCCGACGATCTTTCGGATATCCTCCTCGTCGCAGAATTTATATTTTCCGAACTTGGAAGGGTCGAACATCGCCTTGGATGCCTTGTACCCCATCTCCATATAATCGACGCCCGCCGCGACGTTCATCCGATACAGCGCCCTGGCAAAGTCGTCCGTAAATTCAAAATTGTTGCAAAGTCCTCCGTCGCGCAGCGTCGCGTCGAGCACTTTGATATCGGGCCGAAAAGAGAGCAGCGACCCCTTGCGTTTTACTTCCATAAAAACTCCTCTTCTATATTCACGCGTTTCTCGTGCAAAGGCACTGCGAAACGCCGTGAGTTTTAGGAAAACCCCAACGTTCGCCGTTTTGGTAAACGGCTCTGCGTTCGGATTTTTCCTCTTTGCCGCTTCCTAAGGGCTTACACTAATATAGTTGCGGCAAATTCACTTTTCCTGTCCGAGGCCGCTCATAATATCGAGGCGATCCTCGATATTGCGGAACCATCGATTTTTGCCATTGCAAGCAAGCAAAAATCTCCGGCTCCTTCGCGCATATCGGGGACTTGTTCCGCAAAGCGTGGTTTGCGGAAACGCAAGTAATTATTTCAAAAAATATACTCGCGCAAGGGAAATCGCAATTTTCCGCAGCGCACCCCTATTTGGCAATCCCTTGCCTTACGGAAAGGGTGAAGCCGCGCGGTTGCGTATTATGTGTGCCCTTAAATATCGCGCGGTGAGGGGAAAGCCGCACGGGTTTCCCCTCAAATCACGAAAATTCGCAGGCGTCAGCCCGCCGAGAATCTTGTGAAAAACTTTTAGTGCCTGTTTTTCAGCTCCGTACACACGTCCGAAAGCTTTACGCCCGCATCCGCCAGCAAAACGAGGGTGTGGTACAGGAGATCGGCGCACTCGCCCACGATCTCCTCCTTATCCCCGTTCTTCGCGGCGATCACCAGCTCCACCGCCTCCTCGCCCGTTTTTTTGGCGATCTTGTCGACGCCTTTTCCGAACAGATACGAAGTATAGCTCCCCTCTTCGGGGTTTTCTTTTCGGTCTTCCACGATGCGCTGCAATTGCCCGAGCATCTCCGCGCCCAGCCCGCATTCCCGCACGGGCGTAAAAAAGCAGCTGTAATTGCCCGTATGGCAGGCCGCGCCCGTCTGCTCCACCTTCAGCAGCACGCAGTCTTTATCGCAATCGAGGTAAACGCCGCGCACCTTCTGCAGGTGCCCGCTCTCCTCGCCCTTTTTCCACAATTTCTGCCTCGAGCGGCTCCAATAATGCGCATATCCCGTTTCCAGCGTCTTTTCGTACGCTTCGCGGTTCATATACGCCTGCATGAGCACTTCTCCGCTCTCATAATCCTGCGCGATCGCGCACACGAGCCCCTGCTCGTTCCATTTCATGTCCATCCGTACCGTCTCCTTCCGTTGTCTTCCGCGCCGCTTCGCCAAACGCAAAACCTGCGCCCGTGTCGGGCGCCGACTCTGCCCGAATCCGCTTGCCGTCATACCCTCCGCACGGGAATGCCCCGCGCCGCGAGGTACTCTTTCAAATCTTTCATTTCGATCTCACCGAAGTGGAACAGCGAAGCCGCCAGCGCCGCGTCCGCCTTCCCCTCCGTCAAAACGTCGGCGAAATCCTGCATCTTTCCCGCGCCGCCGGATGCGATCACGGGAATATTCACCGCCTCCGCCGCGCGGCGCGTCAGCTCGACGTCATACCCCGCCTTCGTGCCGTCGCGGTCCATGCTCGTCAGCAGGACTTCCCCGGCGCCCAGCTTTTCCGCCTCGCAGATCCATTCGATCGCGTCCAGGTCCGTTTCCACCCTGCCGCCGTTGAGGAATACGCTCCAGCCCCCGCGCGCGTTCCGCTTCGCGTCCACCGCCAAAACGACGCACTGCGAACCGAATTTCAGGGCCGCCTCGGTGATCAGCCGCGGATTTTTGATCGCCGCGGAATTGACGGCGATCTTATCCGCCCCCGCGGCGAGCATGCGCCGAAAATCCTCCGTCGAGCGGATGCCTCCGCCCACCGTGAGGGGGATAAACACCTGCTCGCTGGCGCGGCTCAAAACGTCCACGGCGGTGCCGCGCCCGTCGCTGGACGCGGTGATATCCAAAAAGACGATCTCGTCCGCGCCGATCTTGTCGTACGCCTTGGCGATCGCAACGGGGTCGCCCGCGTCGACGAGGTTGACGAAATTCACGCCCTTTACCACCCTGCCCTTGTCGATATCCAAACAGGGGATGATGCGCTTAGCAAGCATATGTTCCTCCGTATGCCGTCGGGCGTTTTGCCCTGCCGAACATCCGCGCCCGCATGCCGCGGCGCAGCTGCAAACGGCCGGCCGTAAAATTTAATCCTGATTCCCGCACAGCGCGAGGGCTTCTTTCAGATCGACGGCGCCGTCGTAGATCGCCTTGCCCAAAACCGCGCCGTACACGCCGCTTTCCTGCAGATTTTCGATATCTTTCAGCGAAGAAATGCCGCCCGACGCAATGATCTGCAGCTCCGTTTCCTTCTGCATGCGCACCGATTCGCACACGTTCGCGCCCTGCATGGCCCCGTCTTTCGTGATATCCGTAAAGAGGGCGCAGCGGATGCCCATATGTTTGCACTTTTTCCCGAACGAAACGGCGGAAATGTCCGTCGTTTCCGTCCACCCCTTCACGGCGAACATGCCGTTCTTCGCGTCGATGCCCGCCACGATCTTTTCGGGGAATTCGTACGTCGCCAGCGCGAATTCGTCGGGATGGTAAGCCGCCATCGTGCCGATCACGACGCGGTCTGCGCCCGCGTCCAGCCGCCGGCGGATATCCACGATCTTGCGCAGCCCGCCGCCGCTCTGAATGCGGATATTCACGCGTTTGCGGATCTCCGTAAGCACGGCGTCGATCCCGCTCTCGCCCGAAAACGCGCCCGAAAGGTCGACGACGTGCAGCCACTGCGCCCCCGCTTCCGCCCACTTTTCGGCAAACTCTACGGGGTCGCCGTAAACGGTCGCCTGATTCTTGTCCCCCTTATACAGGCGGACCGCCTTTCCGTCCAAAATATCGATTGCCGGAAACAGTATCATATAACTTCCTCCTTTCCCGCGCTTTTCCGCGCGGAATATCCGAAAAACGCGCGCCGCTTGAAGCGGCGCGATGTTCCCCTTTACATCTCGCAAAAATTTTTCAAAAGCCGCAGCCCTGCCTCGCCGCTCTTTTCCGGATGGAACTGCACCCCGAACGCGTTGCCGCAGAACACGGCCGAAGGATATTCGCCGCAATAATCCGTCTTCGCACACGCATACCGGTCGCCGCAATCGGCGCGGTAGCTGTGCACGAAATAAAAATACGTCCCCTCCGCGATGCCGTCGAACAGCGGCGTCCGCAGTCCGAACGCCCCGTTCCAGCCGATCTGCGGGATCTTCCCTTCCGTAAAGCGCACGACTTTTCCGGGGATCAGCCCCAAGCCCTCGAATTCGCCGTCTTCGAAGCTCTTTTCCAACAAAAACTGCATTCCCAGGCAGATGCCGAGGATCTTCGTATCCTTCGCCCGCCGCACGACGTACTTATCCAGTCCCCGCGCGCGCAGTTCATGCATGCCCGCCCCGAACGATCCGACGCCGGGCAAGATGAGCTTTTCGCACCCGTCCAGCACCGAAGCCTCGCCCGAAACGGCGGCTTTTTTCCCCAGCGCTTCCAGCGCTTTCTGCACAGACCGCAGGTTTCCCGCCCCGTAATCGACGATGCCGATCATTTACAGCACCCCTTTCGAAGAGGGGACCTTGTCGGATACGATCTGCACCGCGTCGCGCACGCACTTGGCGAACGCCTTAAAGACCGCCTCCGCCTCGTGGTGCATGTTCCCTCCCTTGAGCAGGTCGATGTACAGGTTCACCCCCGCGTTGAAGGCAAAGGCGCGGAAAAACTCCTCCACGAGTTCGGCGTCGAACTGCCCGATCTTTCCGCTCAGTTTCTTTTCGAAATTCAAAAAGGGCCGGCCGGAGATATCCAGCGCGACGAGCGCGGCGCACTCGTCCATCGGCACGACGCGGTCGGCAAAGCGGGCGATCCCCTTCTTGTCGCCGAGCGCCTCTTTAAAGGCCTGTCCGAGGCAGATACCCACGTCCTCCACGCTGTGGTGGAAGTCCACTTCGACGTCCCCCTCGCACCGCACGAACAGATCCGCGCCCGAATGCACGGAAAACAGTTCGAGCATGTGGTTAAAAAATCCCACGCCCGTATCGACGGAAGGCGTACCGTCCCCGTCGAGATTCAGCTTTAAATCGATCTTCGTCTCGCGCGTTTCGCGCGAAATGCGTGCAGTTCTCACCGCCTCGTCCTCCTCCGCTTCGCGATCGGCGCACCGCGTGCGCCCTTTCTCTATTTATCCAAACGGACGCGCACCGCGTTCGCGTGCGCGTGCAGCCCCTCGCTCTCGGCGAGGCGCACGATATCTTCCCCGTCCTCCGAAATCGCCTCCCGCGAATAGCGTATCACGCTCATCTTGCGCAGGAACGTGTCGCGGTTGAGCACCTCGAAAAAGCGCGCCGAACCGCCCGTCGGCAGGATATGGTCCGGCCCCGCGAAATAATCGCCCACCGGTTCGGGAGTATACCTTCCCAAAAACACCGCGCCCGCATTGCGGATCTTTGGCAGCAGCTCCTCGCAGTTCTCAATCGCAAGTTCCAGATGTTCGGGCGCGATCTCGTTCGCCAGCGCGCACGCCTCTTCCTGATCCTTTACGAGAATGATGCCGCCCGAATATTCGCAGGCATATTCGGCGATCTCGCGGCGCGGAAGCAGCGCGAGCTGCCTCTCCACTTCCTTTTGCAGGATCTTTGCAAACGCCGCGTCGTCCGTCAGCACCAGCGCGCGCGCGAGCTTATCGTGCTCCGCCTGCGAGAGAACGTCCGCCGCCACATAGCGCGGATCCTGTTTCCCGTCCGCGATGATGAGGATCTCGGAAGGCCCCGCGAGCATATCGATCCCCGCGATGCCGTACACTTCCTTTTTCGCCAGCGTTACGTAAATATTTCCCGGCCCCGCGATCACGTCGACCTTCGGCACGCTCTGCGTCCCGTAGGCAAACGCGGCGATCGCCTGCGCGCCGCCCGCCTTGAACAGCTTTTCGACGCCGCACTCCTTCGCCGCCACGATCACCGCAGGATCCACTTTACCGTTTTTCGCCGGCGTGCAGGCGTAAATATGCGGAACGCCCGCCGCTTTCGCGGGCAAAACGCCCATCAGCACCGAACTTACAAGGGGCGCCGTGCCGCCGGGCACGTAAATGCCCGCCCGCTCCACGGGCCGGATCAAATACCCCGTCGTGCGCCCGTTCTCCGTGCGCACGTCCCCTTCGTGCGGCGCGCGCGCATGGTAATCGTACACGTTGCGGATGGCCTTGCGCAGCGATCCGAGCAGTTTCGCGTCCACCGCGGCGTACGCCCGCTCCGTCTCCTCCTCGCTCACGCACACCGAATCCGCGTCCGGTCTCGCCCCGTCGAATTTTTCGCAGTATTCGAACAGGGCCTCGTCGCCCCGCTCTTTTACCGCCCGCACGATCTCCCGCACGGCGTCGGCGCGCCCGTCGTCAAAGCCGCCCCGCCGCAATATCTCCGCCGCTTCCGCGGCGCTGCCGTAAATCTTCATAGTTCCCGTCCTTTCGCCGCGCAAATGTTCCGCGGCCGCGCGGCCGGTATCGCCGCGCCTTTCTTCAGATGTATTCCTTCATCTTCGCGATCAGCGGCAGGATCTCGGCCGCCTTCGTCTTCAAACTCACCTTATTCGCCACCAGCCGCGCAGAGATGTCGAACACCTCTTCCAGCACGACCAGCCCGTTCGCGCGCAGGGTGCCGCCCGACTGCACGATATCGAAGATCACGTCCGCCAACCCCGTCAGCGGCGCCAGCTCGATGGACCCGTTCAGCTTGATGATCTCCGCGTCCTCCCCGCGCGAAAAGAAGAGTTTTTTCGCCGTATGCACGTACTTTGTGGCGACGCGCAGGTGCGGCGAAGCCAGCGCCTCTTTCTTTTCGGGGAACCCCGCCAGGCACAGCTTGCACTTTTCAAATTTCAAATCGAGCATCTCGTACAGGTCCGCCCCCGCCTCGAGCAGGGTGTCTTTGCCCACGATCCCGATGTCGGCGATGCCGTACTCGACGTACGTCGGCACGTCGGCGGGCTTTACGAAAAAGAAGCGGAAAGCCTTGTCCGGCGTCTCCAAAACCAGCTTCCGCGTCTCCTCCTTGAGTATCTGCGCGCGGATCCCGCACTTTATAAAGATATCGGCGCAGGAATCGGCAAGCCGTCCCTTTGCCAACGCCACATTCAGCATTTTTTCGCCTCCTCCGCTTCCAGCGCGCGCAAAACGCGCATGATGCCGACCGCAAACCCCACGGCGGAAAGGTCTTTTCCGAACTGCGCGCACAGTCCGTCGTATCTCCCGCCCGAAAGCACGGGCGCGCCCACGCCTTCCGCCAGCCCCGTGAACACCATGCCCGAATAATAGGCCAGGCTCTTTACCGTGCCCAGATCGAAAGAAACGTATTTGTCCGCTCCCAGCTCTTTCAGATGAGCGTATACCTTCTTCAGATGCGCCAGCGACGAAAGCGCCAGCGCGTTGTCGGTCAGTTTTTCCGCCTCGTCGAGGACTTCCGCGCCCCCGAACAGGGAAGACAGCGCCAAAATCGCCGTCTGCGCCTTTTCGTTCGCGCCGTACCTCTTCAAGGCGATCTCGCAGTTCACGGCGTCCTTCGCGTTGATATAGCCGCGGATCTCTTCCGCCGCCTCTTCCGAAAGCCCGCTCTCCTCGAGCAGCCCTTTATAAAACCCGACGTGCCCGATGTCCACGATAAATTCGCGCAGTCCCACCGCTTTCAGGCAGTCGATCGCGAAGGCGACGGCTCTCGCGTCGGCAAGCGCCCCCTCTTCGCCGAAAATTTCCACGCCCGCCTGCGCGACTTCGCGGTCGCTGTTGCCGCCCGCGGAAAAATCGTATATATTGGAAAAATAGCACAGTTTCGCCCCGCTTTCCCCCAGTTTAGTCGCGGCGATGCGCGCGCATGCGAGGGTCATATCCGGGCGCAGTACGATCAGATTGCCGTCCTTGTCCGTCATCTTGAACATTTTCGACTGTTCGACCGAACTTTTGATGTTCGCGAACGTGTCGTAATATTCCAGCCCCGCCGTACGCACGGAGCGGAAGCCCGCCCGCTTGAATTTTTCGCGCAGCGTCTCCTCCGCCGCGTCCAGCCGTTCGCATTCGTCGGGCAGAATGTCCCGGACGCCTGCAGGCAGTTTAAAATAGCGCATCTCTTTTTTCCTCGCCGCAATTTCGCGGAAAGCGCTGCGATTTTCGCCCTTTCCGCCCCTTTTTACCGTATAATTTTACCACGTTTTGCGCGCGCGTGTCAATAATTATGGAACGGTTTTGCCCGCAACCCGCAAAAAACCCCTCCCCCGCAAGAAATTTGCGCAAAGATATTGCAAACGGCGGAAAAACATGCTACAATACCTCTGAATAAAACGGCAGAGAGGTGTGAAAATGAAAAAGCTGAAAATTGTGGCAATCGGATGTGCGGTACTGATGAGCGTAACGCTGGCGGCATGCGGAACGGATAAGAGTCCTACGGAACACGTCCACGAATGGGGCGAATGGACGGTAACGACGGAGCCGAGCTATACCGAAGAAGGGGAAGAGACGCGCGTGTGCGAG
>OGGQ01000154.1_pt1 | contig 94053 bp, 69 predicted proteins | sample 1571191 | NCBI WGS metagenome assembly OGGQ01 (sample SAMEA2582061, study PRJEB24529) | metagenome | biome: Human gut stool | place: China | collected 2011
GCAAGAGCGTCGAAGCGCAGAGAATCAACCTTGCGGTGGATAAAATCCGAGTGGAAATAAACCGCCGCTATCATGAACTGATGCAGACGGGCGGATATGTTACAGCAGCCAAGCTGAAAGATGCCTATCTCGGTATAGGGGTCAAGCAGGAAACCCTGTTGAAACTCTTCGACCGGCACAACGCCAAGTTCGCCAAGAAAGTGGGACACAGCAGGGCAAAGGGGACATTCCAGCGTTACATAACCGTCTGCAAGCATCTCCATGAGTTTATCCCATATACCTACAAACGTGAAGATATTCCACTGAAAGAGTTAAACCTCACATTCATCAACGATTTCGAGTATTTCCTACGCACTGAGAAGAGATGCCGCACCAATACCGTATGGGGTTATATGATTGTGTTGAAACACATCGTTGCCATCGCAAGGAATGACGGACGGTTGCCGTTCAATCCATTTGCGGGATATATCAACTCTCCCGAAAGCGTGGACAGAGGGTATCTGACCAAATCGGAAATACAGACGCTTATGGACGCACCGATGAAGAACGCCTATCATGAACTTGTCAGGGATATGTTTGTCTTTTCCGTTTTCACGGGGTTGGCATATTCCGATGTGAAGAATCTGACCACCGACAACCTGCAAACATTCTTTGACGGCAACCTGTGGATAATCACCCGAAGGAAGAAGACCAACACCGAATCCAATATCCGCCTGTTGGACGTTCCCAGAAAGATAATAGAGAAATACAGGGGCTTGGCGAGGGATAACAAAGTGTTCCCCATGCCGAGCAATACCACCTGCAACAAGATACTGAAAGAAATCGGCAGACAATGCGGCTTCAAGACACGTCTAAGCACACACGTTGCGAGACATACGAACGCCACGACCGTACTTTTGTCCAACGGAGTACCCATTGAAACCGTCAGCCGTCTGCTGGGACATACCAATATCAAAACCACGCAGATATACGCCAAAATCACCTCCCAGAAGATTAGTCAGGACATGGAAGCCCTGTCGCATAAGTTGGAGGATATGGAGAAGAACATTTGCAGTGCCATTTAACAACACTAAAAACGAAACACCGATGAAAAGAGAAAGGGATATAATCACGATAGACGAGTACGGAAAAGTTACCATACCGACCGATATAGGCGCAACCGCCATGACCGAGTGGGAACTCTGCAATCTGTTCGGGATAACCGCCCTGACATTTAGGACTGCTATAAAGGCTCTCTGCAAAAGCGGAGTTTTGAAGAAATACGGATAAGACGAACTATCCGAATATCGGACAAAAGCAGCATGGATGTTTACAACCTCGAAACGATAACCGCTCTCGCTTTCCACCTCGGCACATACGGAGCGGAACAGATACGCCAAGCCTTATTGGATAGAATAATGCACGGGAGAAAAGAGAAAACGGCAGTCTTCGTTTCGCTGTTCACGGAGAGGAAATCCGACAGCCGTTGGCAAGCGTGATGAATATCAACAAGCAAGCATATCACCATGCAAACAAGTTGATATGTCTGACGGACTGACGTATTGAAATCAATAAACCAATACGACAAAATTTACGCTATTTGGCGGAAAATACAGATGATAATTCCCTTGCCGCAGGCAAAGCGGAGCAATCATTCCCGTTTTCAAAGGCAAATTAAGCACGGGGCTTGATGTCGGCTTCAAGGTCAGGCGGCTATGCCGTTTCCCGACAAATCTTCCTCTCGCTTCGCTGCGAGCGTATTTATCGGGAAAACCTTGCTTCCGACTGCCCCATGCAAGAGAAGCCTTTGCAAACGGAAACGACCGCCCCGCCACCCACCGACCGAAAGGAAAAATAATATATGGAGAGTTTGGGTTGGGCAAGCATAGAAATAGCAACCGCCGTTCGAGATGTCCGGCACACTCGGTAAAGTGAGCAAAGTGGATATAGTGAGTGCAGACTGCAAAGCCCGCAAGCGGGTTCAATCGGCATACCGATAACGCATGGAGGTATTTCCGCAAGAAAATACCATAGTTTATTAGGGAATTTTCCGAGCCGCATTGCAAGCAACGCTGAAAATTCCCCAATAAGCCAAAGAGGTTGCACCTCTCTGGACTCTCCCAAAGACCAACGGCAAGAGCCGTACAGAATAATCATTATTGTTTCACAATTCAAGAAGAAAGGAAAGTTATATATGGGCTATGCAGTATTACATATGGAGAAGACAGGCGGAACGGATGCCGCCATGTCCGCACACATAGAACGAACTATCCATCCGAAAAATGCCGATGCGAGCCGGACTCATCTCAATCGGGAACTGATAAAGTTTCCTGACGGAGTGGAGAACAGGACACAAGCCATACAGCACCGATTGGACACCGCAGGACTGACACGCAAAATCGGCAACAACCAAGTGAGGGCAATCCGTGTCCTGCTTACGGGAACGCACGAGGATATGGAACGTATCACCCAAGAGGGCAGACTTGATAAATGGTGCGAGGATAATTTGAGATACCTCTCTGATACATTCGGCAGGGAGAACATCGTGTCGGCAGTCCTGCATATGGATGAGCAGACACCTCATATCCACGCAACACTCGTTCCAATAGTCAGAGAGGAACGCAAGCGCAAGAAGAAAGAGCAGCAGGTAAAGAAGCGATACCGCAAGAAGCCGACCGATGCCGCCCGACTGTGTGCCGATGATATTATGACACGTGCCAAGCTCAAATCCTATCAGGACAGCTATGCACAAGCCAAGATACAGACCATGCAGACCGAACACAAGAAAGAGCTATCAAGGCTTACCGCCTTGTTGAACAAGACCTTGAAATGGTTTCCGCAAATCAAGGGTATACTCAATCTCGAAAGGGTGTGCCTTGCCGGAGGTTTCAGTCAAGAACAGACGGCAGTGCTGATGATGGGCAAGCCGCTTGAATATAGCGGTGAACTATATTCGGAAGAATACAAACGGAAATTCATGGCAAAGGATGTCAAAGCCAAAGTGTTCACCGACAAAGGGAAGTTCGTCCTTACGATTGACTTGAAACCAATTGGGGATTGGTTCAGGGAGCAGTTTGGGAAGCTAAAACAGGGGTTCAATGTTCGGCAAAATCCAAAACAAAGCCGACTTAAACTATAAATCAAGGCAAAATCCGTGATATTTGGTGTTTTATGAGCGTTATATCACGGATATTTTATACTTTTGTATTTGGATTGAGGCAACTCTTTCCAAGACATACGAAAAAAGAAGAAGCGTTATGCTTATCTTGTAAGTTGGAAACGTAGGAAATTTCGGACTTAGTACGAGAGAAGGCATAGTGGTTCTCACGCTATAGCGTGGGCTGCTATTACCATATCCGTACTAAAGGTTTTTCCTACGACCTCCAACTTAGACGTGGTAGCATTGCAGTTCACGCTTCGTGCATCAATAAAGGTCTTTGAAGGGCTGCCAAAGACATATATACAATTATGGCAGTAATGAAGTTTCCAGTCGTAGAGCTTGCGGAGGATAAGTTTCAAGTTTCAGTAGATATGAGCCTGTATGTTAAGGAGGTTTTGACAGCGGCTATCTACAAGTTTTCTCACCTATTCTATATACATCAGCAAACGGATGCTAATAATCAGACGCTTGTGAATGTTATTTTTGAGTCGAAAGACAATAATAAGGTGACCGAAGATGTGCCTAAACAATTCTGCAATGAATTGATAGACCAACAGATTCGATATAATACGAATGCACAGTTCGGACATATTCGTGACATGATAGTTCAAGAAGCGTTCAAACCTGTAACTTCTAAATAACGAATTATGGCTTATCAATTACTGCCGTTCCGCTTCGAACGATTCGATGAAAACAAATATCTCCTTACAAATGAAGTAGGAGAATATATTTTTCTGTCAAACGAAGATTTTCAATGCTTTGTTGATGGGAAGTTAGACGAACATAGTGAGTTATTTTACGACCTCGCTTCCAAACAGATTGCCACAACAGACAAGACGGAAGATGTGGTGCGGATGCTTGCCACTAAGTTCCGCACCAAGAAAAGCATTTTACGTGATTTTACCTCGCTGCACATGATTGTGCCTACATTGCGCTGTAATTCCAGTTGTATATATTGCCAAGTTGCCCGTAAGAACATGGATGACCACTCTGCCGACATGACAAAAAAGACGGCAAAGAACGTAGTGAAAACCATTTTTCAGTCGCCATCGCCTTTCATCAAGATAGAGTTTCAAGGAGGCGACCCTTCAACGGATTTCGATATGGTGAAGTATATTATCGAAGAAGCTGAATGGCAAAACTTGTTTAAGAGACGAGAGTTGGATTTCGTTATTTGTACCAACCTTACGTTGCTTAATGAAGACATGGTAAAATACTTAAAGAAACATAAATGTATGATTTCCACTTCGCTGGATGGTCCTAAGGATTTGCACGATATGAACCGTCCACTGCAAAACAAAGAACTGGATCATCATGTCATCTTTGAAAAGAATCTTGCCATGATACGGCAAATATGGGGTGACGGTGATTGCGTTTCGGCGTTAATGACCACTTCTAAACATAGCTTGGGACGTTTCAAGGATATTATCGATGAATACATACGTTTGGGCTTTAACAACATCTTCTTACGTTCGCTCAATCCCTACGGCTTTGCCAAACAATATAAAGAGAAAATAGCCTATCCGGTTGAAGAGTTCATCGCCAACTATAAAGAAGGCTTGGATTATATCATAGAATTGAACAAACAAGGAACTTTCTTTGTGGAAGGTTTTGCAGCCTTGTTGTTGAAACGTATGCTAACTCCTTTTGCTACTGGTTTCGTTGATTTACAGTCGCCTGCCGGAGTGGGTATCGCTGGGGCAATCTACGATTATGATGGTAATGTGTATGTTTCGGATGAAGCCCGTATGATGGCACGTTTCAAGAACTACTATTTTCGGTTGGGCAATGTAAACGAAAACAGCTATCAGGAAATGTTCAATGGCGAATTACTTCATCATATCATAGCCTCTGCTTGCAACGAATGTTTGCCTGTCTGTGCCGAATGTGTGTTTCAGCCCTATTGCGGTGCTGACCCAGTTCGCAATATGTCTGAGCAAGGTGACATGATAGGCTTCAGACCGACAAATGAAATGTGCAAAAAGACGAAAGCCATCATACACTATTTGTTTGAGCTATTGCAGAAACACGACCCGGAGATAAACAGAATATTTTGGTCTTGGTTAAATTGATTGCGTCATGAAACAGATTTTAGGAACTTCATACAACATCGAAGACGATATAGTTGGGCGTATCACCTTTGGTAAAGGTAATTTGTTTAGGCGTTCCAACGATATATTAGTTTGTAAGGATGCTACCAAACCAGCATTTGGTTATTTGGCAACCATCACAGAAAGTACAACTTTCACGAGTAAAGAAACCCCCTATTGCATAGTAGATAGCATTGAAGACTTTTATGAAGGGGATGTGGTCGTTATCAACAAACAAGGAGAAATCATATTTGTGTATGAAATAAACTCCAATCACAATGCACTGATGGCAACAGAACGTTGTAACCACCGCTGCATCATGTGCCCACAGCCCCCTATACTGCAAGAGAAAGACAAAACACCTTTCAACCAGAAACTAATCTCATTGTTCGATAAGAGCACACAAGAGATTGGCATAACAGGAGGAGAACCTACGCTTATTGGTGACAATCTTTTTACATTGATAAATCATATAAAAAAGGTGTTACCCCAAACTGCTATCAGCATTTTGTCTAACGGTGTAAAGTTTGCAGATAAAGAATATGCCATGAAATTGGCTAAATGCAGACACCAAGATTTGCAGATAGACATACCACTATTCTCTGATATTGCAGAAGAGCATAATCGTATCGTAGGTGCCAAGACTTTTTATAAAACAGTGCAAGGATTATACAATCTTGCATTATTTCGCCAACGGATAGGGCTTCGGATTGTCGTTCACAAACAGACTTATAAACGTCTTCCTCAATTTGCTGACTTTATCTATCACAACTTTCCTTTTGTAGCCCAAATCGCTTTTATGCAAATGGAAACAACAGGATTGGCGAAAGAAAACTTTGATGAATTATGGATTGACCCTTACGATTATAACAGAGAACTACGGGAAGCTGTACTATTGCTTGCAGACAGAGGAATGAAACCTTATATCTACAACGCACAATTATGTGTATTACCCGAAGACATTCGCTGTTATGCCCAGCAATCTATTTCGGATTGGAAAGACATATATATTCCCGAATGTGAGGGGTGCATATTGAAAGGTCAGTGTACAGGATTCTTTGAATCAAACAGACAGGCTCATAGTTCGCATATTAAGAAAATAGAACATATATCATCTGATATATCGTGTTAAGTAACTTATTGTCTAATTTTAAAAAAGGAGGTATCAATGAAGAAACTCTTGTTCTTTGCGGTCTCTGCAATTCTTGCAGGTGCAAGCTATTGTTCCTTTGTTAGCGAGAAGATTGTTGCTAAGGTAACTAACAGCGACACTCAAATTGAGCAACAGCAGGAACAATCATTGGTGCTGGAGCAGTCCTCTGCCGAGTTTAAGCTACTCGCCAGTCACAGTTCTCACAGCAGCCATAGCTCGCATAGTTCACACAGTTCTCATCGCTCTCATAGTTCACACTATTCGAGTAGATAAGAACTTTACATCCTAAAAAGGAGGAATTCCTCCTTTTTAGGATGATTTTAAATATAAATAGTCTGGAATTGCAGTATATGGCTTTAATTCTCTTGATATTATATCTGCAATCAAAAAGTCTCTAGCACTTTTCCATATCCTTTTTTTCTTCTTATCATTTAAATCTAAAGAACTAATCTCTTTATTTTCGCTATTTAATAGTCTAATGGAAATATGCCAAAAGTTACATTTTGTTGGAGTATGAAATATCATAAAATGACATTTTTGTTCTCCAACTTCAGGCAAATCGCACTTTAATAAATTATCTATTGGAATGAAATAGAAACCTCTATTTTCATCTTTAAAACACTCATTGTCAGCTGGTATTAATCCCATTGTATCTTCTTTCCACAACTCACAATAGGAATGTCTATATTCTTTGCTTATTCCGTAAAAAATATCATCTACTTTAAATACTCCTAAAAGGTTATTTGACAAATCACGAAGATGGTCACTTTGAATTTGAATACAATCAGGATGTAATACATTAGAGTTATCAATCCATTGTACTTTATCACTTTCTATATGACGAATAAGAACAAGACCTGATTGAGTAAGTAATTTGCTTTGTTCTATAAAATGATATTGGGGATATGGTAAAATATGCTTAGGATAGATTTCCATATAGTCCCTCCGCCTGAAATATTTTGAATACGCGTTGAATACTATTTTCAATATTGTCTTCAATGACATATTTACCGTTTGGAGTAGATATATTAACCAATGTTTCAACGTCATTTTCTTCAAAAAACAAATTAAAAAATATTTTTACGTCTTTTCTTTGTCCATACATAAATAAACATTCCTCTTCTTGTGAAATGTCTGTAAACAATAAATCTAATGACAATTGCATAAGTCCATTTCGCATTTCTTCAAAGGCTGTAATTACAAATTGCTCAGAAGAGGATGCGAATACTTTTGGTGCGTTTTTTATAAAAGTTTGAACTTTTGTTATATCACCAATTTGCCTACTTATGCTTTGTTCTTTGTCAATGATTTCTTCAGTCGAAGATGTTTGATACTCCCTATCTTTATAGGCATTCAAAAAAAAGAGTGTATTATCATCAATACAATCCTCATTTTTGCTTGTATTGATAATATATTCATTTATAATAGGCGTGCTAAAATAATCATACACACAAGACTCTATGTATGGCGCATTTGCAATCATCTTAATATTCAGGATTTAAAGATTGAATAAAATCTTTCTTCAAAAGACCAAAGAAAGTTTCCTTTTCAACCATATGAATTTTATCCAATAAGGATATAACCATTTCTATAGAATCTGAGCTTTCAAAACTCTCATATATATTTACATCAAACAAAGAGGCAGAATACTCTTCACCCTTAGGAGTCCTTCTTTTTGTTTTATTTACTAATGACACAAAAATCTTTGTATTTCCATCTATGCGATTAAGCTTTATTTCCTGACTTCTAAATCGATTCGTTTCATCTCCAATACAAATATTCCCGTTAATATAATCTATAATATCAATATCTTGATATTCGCTAATATAACGTATTTGAACACGATTAAAATCTTTGGCAATTTTACATTCTTGCATTGCTGTAATGATATCCTTGATTTCTTTTTGGTAAATGTTCCATCCTACATAATGTCCCATATTACAATTAAAGGACAGGCTGTTACCCTGCATTACAAAACGAATGTGTTCTTTTATAAAAATGCCATATGTGATATTCTCTTTACCTCTCTCCACAGAAACTGCCATTTTCCCATTTTTATCTAACCGAACACTTACTTGTGGAGCTGGTATGTAATTGTATCCCAATTCTTGTATACGTGCAGAAATCATTCCCGCCCATAATTCAGGAGGACATATCGGATTCATTCGGATTTCGATGATAGTCTCAATGAGATTATCTGGATTTATTTTTTTTGGCAGATTCATATCCTTTGTTTTAATGATATACGGCTATTTCAAGTGCAAAGGTAGTGATTTTTAAATTACTTCTATTATACTTACCTCGAAAATTACTGTGACTTGTTTTTATTTAACCATAAAAGATGTATCTTTGCAACCGAAAGGGTTATTTGACAGCATAACACCGCAAATTGCTGAAAATCGCACGGTTGCCAATTCGTTACTGTTATTTCTCAAATACTCCGCTAAATGTTTATTCCTCAAATGGTTGTATCAAACCGTTGAAAATCTAAAATAAAAGAATTATGAAACCAATTATCGCTCCTTCCATTCTTTCCGCTGATTTCGGATATTTGGCGAAAGATATTGAAATGGTAAACCGCAGTGAGGCGGAATGGGTACATATTGATATTATGGACGGGGTATTTGTCCCTAACATCTCATTCGGCTTTCCGGTACTGAAATATGTGGCAAAGCTGAGTAAGAAACCGTTGGATGTGCATCTGATGATTGTTAATCCGGAGAAGTTTATCCCGGAAGTAAAAGCATTGGGAGCGCATACGATGAATGTGCATTATGAGGCTTGCCCTCATTTGCATCGGGTGGTACAACAGATTAGAGAGGCAGGGATGCAACCTGCCGTGACGATTAATCCGGCAACTCCCGTAGCTTTGTTGCAGGACATTATCCGAGATGTATATATGGTGCTTGTCATGAGCGTGAATCCCGGATTTGGTGGGCAGAAGTTCATTGAACATTCCGTAGAAAAAGTCCGTGAACTACGTGCTTTGATTGAACAGACTGGCTCGAAGGCTTTGATTGAAGTGGACGGTGGTGTGAATCTGGAAACGGGTGCACGTCTCGTTGAGGCGGGTGCAGATGCTTTGGTAGCTGGTAATGCAGTCTTTGGAGCACCGGATCCGGAAGCAATGATTCACCGGTTACACGAGTTGTAGAGAATTGTGGTATCATATCTTCATAGATATCCTTATATACGCCTGGTTATCCCTTGGATAGCAGGCGTTTTTTGTGGTGATCGTTTCTTCAACGGTTCGCCGGAGCTCTTTTGGGGAATCCTTGCCTTTTGTTTTTTAGCCGGTCTCTCTATAGGTTGTTATTTCCTTGGACGCTATTCTCTGCGTTGGTGCTTCGGAATTGCGATTCTTGCTCTTTGTTTTACAGGTGGCTGGGTGGGAATAACCTGGCAGCTACAACATGCAACGGGGTATACTTTCCCGAAAGAGGAAACGGTTTATCGGGGGTGGGTGACGGATACTCCCGAAACTAAGGAACATACTTTTCTTTGCCGGGTATTGTTGAAAGAACAGCGTGATTCGACAGCTATTCATTCGATAGATGATTGTAAGGCTATTCTATATCTGCAACGGGATTCGGCGGCTGCCGGATTAAAGCGGGGAGATGAATTGTGGGTGTCTGCTCGTATTTCTCCGCCTGTAAATGGACAGAATTTCGATGAGTTCGACTATGCCCGTTATCTGATGCGGAAGGGAATCAGTGGAACAGGATATGTCGTGTCCGGAAAATGGATGCTGGCATCTTCAGAAATGTTATCTTCCGGTAACGGAAATATTGCTCGGAAGAGCACTCTTCTGGAGGTAGCCGGTTCTTGTCGCGACAGAATACTTTCTCTTTATCGCCAACTTGGTTTTGAAGGTGACGGACTGGCTGTACTTTCTGCTTTGACTGTAGGAGATAAAACCGAACTAAGTGACTCTGTTCGTGAAAGTTATTCGGTAGCCGGTGCCAGTCATGTGCTTGCATTGTCCGGGTTGCATATCGGGCTGTTGTATGCCTTGCTCTTTTTTATATTGAGTCCTGTTGCGAAGAGAGGGAACGCAGGCAGATGTTTGCGGGCTGTATTTCTTCTTATCCTTCTTTGGGCTTTCGCTTTTTTTACCGGACTTTCACCATCGGTAGTCCGTTCGGCTTGTATGTTTTCGATCTGGGCAGTGGCGGATATTTTTAATCGTCAGGCTTTATCTTTGAATACGTTGGCGGCGACTGCATGGGTTATGTTACTTTGTAATCCGGTATGGCTGTTTGATGTCGGCTTTCAACTATCCTTCTTGGCTGTTGCTTCTATTCTACTGACATATAAACCTATTTATCGGTTACTTCCGGTAAAGAGTAGGATCGGGAGATATTTCTGGGGACTAATGAGCGTATCTATTGCGGCACAGCTAGGCACTGCTCCTCTTGTTATGTTTTATTTCTCCCGTTTTTCAACTCATTTTCTGTTTACTAATTTAGTAGTCATTCCTCTGGTTACCATCATTTTGTATTCTGCCGTTGTTATGCTTCTCCTGACTCCGCTACACTGGATACAAAATTTTATAGCAGAGGGCGTCAAGTTTCTTCTGGATGCACTTAATACTTTCATTCATTGGGTAGAACAACTTCCTTATGCTTCTATTGACGGAATATGGCTATATCAGTTGGAAGTGCTCGGCCTTTACCTCTCCGGCGGTCTGGTGTTTTACTATTTCGCAAACCGGGGATTAAAGAATCTTCTGATCTGTCTCTTTTCAATATTATTGTTAGGTGTCTATCATGTGTCTATGTCCTGGGTGGACCGTCCTCTGGATAGTATTGTTTTCTATAATGTTCGCGGTTGTCCGGCAGTTCATTGTATAGACAATAATGGGAATTCACGGATAGTTTATGGAGATAGTCTTTCTGATAAAAGGCAGTTGTATCGTGTTGCAACAAATTATTGGAATCATCACCAATTATTGTCGCCGTTAGAGGTGACAGCCGATTATCAAGATACCGCGCTCTGCTGCCGGGAACAAATACTGTCTTACCATGGACGACGCATTTGTATGGTGACCGATCATCGCTGGCGGAACAAATCTGCCGCTACTCCGTTATATATTGATTATCTTTACTTATGCAAAGGCTATAACGGTCATTTGAAAGAACTCAGGTTGCTCTTTGCTCCGGAGTGCATTATATTAGATGCATCCCTTTCGGAACATCGCAAGCAACTCTTTGAAGAGGAATGTAAACAGTCCGGTTTGCGTTTTATCTCTTTATCCGAAAAAGGTTCTGTGCGGTTTTTGCTCTAAGTACAAAGATTTATCGTACATTTGCATCTTGATAAAGTATTATAGTATGTTGACGAAAGTAATTGAACAAGCCAAAATAGATCATTTTACCAAATGGTTTGAACGGGCTGACAAAATAGTAATTGTATCTCATGTATCTCCTGATGGTGATGCTATCGGTTCTTCACTAGGATTATACCATTTTTTTGATTCACAGGAAAAGACAGTAAACGTAATCGTTCCCAATGCTTTCCCCGATTTCCTTCGGTGGATGCCGGGCAGCAAAGACATTCTCTTGTACGACCGTTACAAAGAATTTGCGGATAAGTTGATAGCCGAAGCAGACGTAATCTGCTGTCTGGATTTCAATGCATTGAAACGTATTGATGATATGGCGGATGCGATAGCAGCTTCTCCCGCACGTAAAATAATGATCGATCATCATCTTTACCCGGAAGAATTCTGTAAGATTACGATGTCTTACCCGAAGATTTCTTCTACTTCCGAATTGATCTTTCGGTTGATCTGCCGTATGGGCTATTTTAGCGACATCTCTAAAGAAGGAGCCGAATGTATCTACACAGGTATGATGACGGATACAGGCGGATTCACCTACAACTCCAACAATCGGGAAATCTATTTTATCATCAGCGAACTTCTTTCCAAAGGGATTGATAAGGATGATATCTATCGTAAAGTATATAATACGTACTCGGAAAGCCGTTTGCGTCTAATGGGGTATGTGTTGTCTAATATGACTGTTTATTCGGACTACAATGCAGCCTTAATCACATTGACAAAAGCCGAACAGAGTAAGTTTAATTATATAAAAGGTGATAGCGAAGGGTTTGTGAATATCCCTCTTACTATTAAAAACGTTTGTTTCTCCTGCTTCCTGCGTGAGGATACGGAGAAACCGATGATTAAAATTTCCCTTCGTTCGGTAGGGAACTTTCCATGCAATCAGTTGGCTGCCGAATTTTTCCACGGAGGCGGACATCTCAATGCCTCGGGCGGTGAGTTTTTCGGAACAATGGAGGAAGCCAAAGCTGTCTTTGAGAAAGCACTGGAGAAATATAAACCTTTACTCACAGCAAAAAGCTGAGTGCGGAAGGTTAAAAGTGAATATTGAAAGGTTAAAAGATACGAACTTTCAACATTCCTCTTTCAACTTTTAATGATTTTGAGATACATTTGTGCGGAATATAGCTAATTAACAGATAATGAAGAAACTTATATTTTTATTTCTCTCTGTGATAGCAGCCGGAAGTCTGTTCCAGGCATGCGACAATTCTAAGACTTATGCAGAAATGCTGGAGGATGAAAAGAATGCGGTGAATAAGTTCATCAAAGATAGTGCAATTAATGTGATCTCCTTAGAGGAGTTCGAACGGGATACAATTACCGATCTGTCAAGAAATGAATATGTTGCTTTCTCAAATGGCGTCTATATGCAGATTGTAGATCGTGGAAATGCGGATGATCCGGAAGATACTTTTGCTAATAATAATGTGATTTGTGCCCGCTATCTGGAAAAGAATATAGCGAGTAATGAGTTGACTTGTTTCAATGTTGTCCTTCCTGAATATATTAATGCTTCTGATTATTATAGATCTCCCCTTACATTCCGTTATGTCAACGAAAATTCATCAGCTTATGGAATTGTTTTAAGCACTCCTCTTGATTATGATTATTTGTGGACAGCAAATTCGTACGGAACAGCTATTCCCGGTGGATGGCTGTTGGCATTGCCATACTTGCGGGATAATGCTCATGTACGTTTGATTATTCCTTCAAAAATGGGGCATAGTATTTCGCAACAGAATGTGATTCCATATTATTATGATATCTGGAAGTTTGAAAAAGCAAAAAGTTAAAGCACTAACATTAAATAAATCTATTAGTTAAAACCTATGACTCTAATCAAATCTATCTCTGGAATCCGCGGAACAATCGGCGGAGGAGCGGGCGAAGGATTGAATCCGCTCGACATCGTAAAATTCACTTCGGCTTATGCTACTTTAATACGTAAGACTTGCAAAGTAAAAAGCAATAAGATTGTTGTGGGACGTGATGCCCGCATCTCCGGTGAAATGGTAAAGAACGTAGTAGTCGGTACCCTAATGGGAATGGGCTGGGATGTTGTAGACATCGATCTGGCTTCTACTCCGACTACCGAATTGGCTGTAACAATGGAAGGCGCGTGTGGAGGTATTATCCTGACAGCCTCTCACAATCCGAAACAGTGGAACGCATTAAAATTACTGAATGAACATGGTGAATTTCTGAATGCAGCCGAAGGTAACGAAGTTCTTCGTATTGCTGAAGCTGAGGAATTTGACTATGCAGATGTAGATCATCTGGGTTCTTATCGTAAAGACCTGACCTATAATCAGAAGCATATTGATAGCGTGCTGGCTCTTGACTTAGTGGATGTAGAAGCCATTAAGAAAGCCGGTTTCCGTGTAGCTATCGACTGTGTGAATTCGGTAGGCGGTATTATTCTTCCTGAATTGCTTGAGCGTCTGGGCGTGAAACATGTAGAAAAACTCTACTGCGAGCCTACCGGAAACTTCCAGCACAACCCGGAACCACTTGAAAAGAACTTGGGTGACATCATGAACCTGATGAAAGGTGGAAAAGCTGATGTAGCTTTTGTAGTAGACCCGGACGTTGACCGTTTGGCTATGATTTGCGAGGACGGTGTAATGTATGGTGAGGAATATACATTGGTTACTGTTGCCGATTATGTACTGAAACATACTCCGGGTAACACTGTTTCTAACTTGAGTTCTACCCGTGCTTTGCGTGATGTGACTCGTAAGTATGGTATGGAATATAATGCTTCTGCCGTAGGCGAAGTAAACGTAGTAACAAAGATGAAGGCAACCAATGCTGTTATCGGTGGTGAAGGAAACGGTGGAGTAATCTATCCGGCCAGCCACTACGGTCGTGATGCATTGGTTGGTATCGCATTGTTCCTTAGCCATTTGGCTCATGAAGGAAAGAAAGTCAGCGAACTCCGTGCTACTTATCCTCCTTACTTCATTGCCAAGAACCGTGTCGATCTGACTCCGGAAATTGATGTAGATGCTATCCTTGCTAAGGTAAAGGAAATCTATAAGAATGAGGAAATCAACGATATCGACGGTGTGAAGATTGACTTTGCAGACAAATGGGTACATTTGCGTAAAAGTAATACGGAACCGATTATTCGCGTATATAGCGAAGCTTCTACAATGGAAGCTGCAGAAGAAATCGGTCAGAAGATTATGGACGTAATTAATGAGTTAGCGAAGAAATAACGCTTCATTGATATTGGATAAATAAAAAAGGAGGAACTTAATCAGTTCTTCCTTTTTTTATTCGAAGTAAATTATTGTAAGAGCGGGGATCTCCGCCCTCCTTATAGTTCCTTAGAATCGGCAGCGAAGATCTATCCCAAATTGCATCGGACGTCCTTGTTGCATGAACCCTTTGTTCATCGTTTCAAAGTAGAAGGCTGCATAATCTTTATTCAAGAAGTTACGTGCCCAAAAACTAATCATTGCATCACCTATTTCTAAGTTTGTGCGCCAGTTGAGAGTACCGTAGAAGGATTGGCTGACGTTATTTTGCTCAGTCCAATAGATTCGTCCGGCAGCGTTATAGTTTGCTTGGAACACTACGCGGTCAAAGATAGAACGGGGATTACAAGTAATAGCGTATTCTCCGCCGATATTTAATGTATGCTTGGGGACGAAGGGTACATACTTGCCGTTATATGACTTATCCGTAAGATTACCCTCACTGTCTTTTTGCTTTGTTACATAATCTGTAAAGGTGGCATACGTATATCCGTAGCTTGCATTTAGACTCAACTCATTTGTCAGGCTGGTACGTAGGGCAGCTTCGACACCATAACTTCTGCTTTTTCCTGCATTGATTGTGACACGTCCCAAACCACTTTCTGCCATTTGAGAAATTTGTTGATCGCGTGTATCCATGTAGAAGGCGGCAAGGTCAGCCCAAAGTTTACCTTCCCACAAAGTCAGGTGAGAACCTATTTCATAGTTCCAGGAATATTCGGGCTTGTATTGAGTCGTTGCTTTCACCTCCGGCAGTTCATCTTTCATTCCTAATATTCTCTCCGCCATTAAAGAAAAGTTCGGGTCGGCAGCTAATGCATCCAACATTGAATTTTTTAAAGCTCCTTGTGCTAAATCAGAAAACATCTGAATATTGTAGCCTCCCGAACGATATCCCTTGGATACAGTTGCATAAATACTGTTTCCTTTTTCCCATTCATACTGGAGAGCGAATTTAGGAAGTAATTGTACGTAGTCGGTGGATTCCTTGCCAATGAATGAGCTTATAGCTTCCAAACCTTTACTGGTAATATTCATAGGTCCCATTGCTAAAGAGAAGTCAAAGTTTAGAGGGTTGCTGATAGAATTATACTCCATCTTAATTTTCTCGTAGTCTAAACGTAGACCGATTGTGGCAGATAGTCCTTTGATAAACAGATTATTGAATGTTGACTGATGAAAAACAGCTCCATTTAATATCGGAGTGTCAAAACTACCGCCAACTCCCAATATGGAATTATTGGCTGTCATGCGCATCTTGGGACCAGCAAGCCCTTCAAATATTTTGTTTACATTACTTTCAATTACAGTTTTTACGCCTTCTTGCCTGAAATCTACCGGACCGCTTGTATGTAACCACTGATAGAATCCGGAAACTCCGGTTGCCCATTGCCAACGCTTCTCCGGCTTTGATTTGAATACGATCTCTTCAGAAATTGTATTTGCTCTTTGTTTCTGTTCCAGAGTATAAATGTCTTTTTCTGTAAAGTCCTGATCGAGAAACATACGGTCATTCAGGTTTTGGTAGCCTGTGACCGCATTTAAAATAAATGTCCTGGCTTGATATTCTATATTAACTCCGGAGTTTAATAATCCGCGACGATAGCTACTGCGTTCGTTGTTGGCGATTTTTCCGATATATTCGGGGCGAGTTTCTTCTCCTTCTGTAACACCTGTATATTTATAAGGATATCCCCCCTGGTCACTATATTCGTAGCTCAATGTCATATCGACTTTCAGATTCGGTGTCGGCAGATAAATACCGCGGAAGCGTCCGCCTCCGGCGTTGCTTTTATCTATTTTCTCATTGTTGCGTGCTGCATTCTCAAAGAAACCTCCTGTATGTTCATAGAAACCTCCGGTGGAGAAAGCAAAACGGTCGGAGATACGATGATAATGTGTCAGTGAAACATTATAGTCGTTGTAGGTGGCGGCTCCCATTCGGATATCAGTCCCTTGATAAGTGAAAGGAGATTTGGTATGTATCTTGATTAGTCCGCCCATTGTATTACGGCCGTAAAGAGTACCTTGCGGACCACGAAGAATGTCGATACGTTCGATATCAGCGTAGTTGAAGTCGAAAGCGGACTTATCTATATAAGGGATATTGTCTACATAAAGCCCTACGGAGGGGGTGTTGATACGTGAACCGATTCCGCGGATATAAATAGAGGTAGTAAGTTTAGAACCATAGTCCGGGATGAACAGGTTAGGAACGATGCCTGTCAGGTTTTTCACGGAGTGTACCTGATTTGCTTGCATATCTTTTTGAGATAATAATGTGGTAGCTACCGGCAACTCACGTAGTTTACGGTTCTCTTTCGGAGTAGCGATTACTACCACTTCTTCGATATCTACCACTTTCAGTGAGTCTTTCGGGAAATCTTCCGCCCATGCTGTCCCTGTCGTTAGGAGCGTGAGGGCAATCATAATATTCTTTGTCTTCATCTGTAGTTAATTTGTCCGGTGCAAAGTAACGGCAAATATCGTTGACAGGCAATCCTCATTTATTAGGATTATGCAGTATAGAAAAACAAAATATGCTATGAATATCCGGAAGATTTTGTCGGAAATATTCTTTATTTGCCTGATAATATCATATCTTTGCCCGACAACAGAACTAAATAGAAACGGATTATGACAAAGAATAAACTATTCGCTTGGGCTATAATACTTCTCTGCTTTTCATTGACCTCTTGCAGCGATGAAAAGGACGGCCCGTCAGAAAAGATATTGGTGACTAATGCAGGGGTGACGGAAGCTAACCAAACGGTTAAGCCGGGAGATATCGTTCATATTTATGGTGATGGTTTTCAGGAAGGCGACCAGGTGGACTTTGACTTTCGCTGGGATCTTGGAGAACCTTTGTTCCCGGAAGGGTATCTTGGACCTGTCGGTGCGGAGATTGTAGAGAGGCATTCGAATGGAATGAGTATCCGAATGCCTTATCGCAAGCCGGAATCACGTGTTGAGATATTCCTGAACAGGGCAAGTGAGAGAATGTCGTTGGGAAAAGTACTACTTGCAGATGGACAAACGCCTAAAGATTTCAGACTGTATGGAATAAATGAGACCGACAAGACAATAGAGCGGGCGTATGCTGAAGAAACCGTCACTGGTAAAAAAACGTGGGATATGAGTGCACATCCGGACTTCCGTTCGGTTGTCAATCTTCAAAAGACTTATGGGCTGTGCGGGCTGGCAGAAGAAAATGGTGTGCAGCAACCCTTCTTCCTTGATTTCTGTACAGGCGAGTGGAAAGCTTTAAGTTTCTACGATTATAATACACTGGCATTGGTTATTGGCAGCGGAAATGATATTGCGGCCATTCAACAGAGAGGTAAAGGATATTCATTATATAATGTTTCCGCAGGTTTGGAACAAAGTAATTATGCAACTAAGACGCGGAGTAATTTTCCTATGCCGGAACCTCAATTTGAACTTCCGGAAGGATTTACTCCTGAACAATTCGGGGATTATCCGGGTGTGTTTATGCAAGGTAATGAGATTATTTTATTGTCGGCAAGGAAAGGAAACGGGAAATGGGTTCCCATGTTGTATAATTATAGAAATGGCTTTTATGTACTTGAAGGGATTGAAGCAGATGTCATTATTCCGTTTTATTTCGGAATGGCACTTCCCGATAGCGGTAGTCCTTCCTTATTATACCAAAAGAAGGTCGGTTACATGATTTATTACTCATCAGGTGACAATCGTGGCAGCAGTTTCCGTCTTCTTGAACCGGATAAGGAGAGCAGCAAGTTACAGTTACAAGAACCGTTTGTTCAATTGTCCGATAAGAAAGTTGTTTCAATAACTAACAGACTTGACCGTATCGGTACAATCACCGTGCTCTTTTCCGATAAAGAAGAAGGGCGCACCATTTCTGATTTTGATTGGAACAGCAAAGAGTGGACAGATTACACCGATCTTTCTGATATGCCATATAACTCAGTAGTATGGGCTAATTGATAGTCAATAGTAAAAACACTTATATCCGGTCTGCTTCTATATATCCGTTCATTACGGCATAAATAGTCAGACCGGATACCGATTTAATACCTAATTTCTCTGTTATGTTTTTCCTGTGAGTGATAACGGTAGTCAGGCTGATATTCAGTTTATCTGCTATTTCTTTGTTGATTAACCCTTTGGTAATCAGCACGAGTACTTCAATTTCGCGAGCAGATAAAAGTACCTGAGGATGTTCTGCAGGAATCATCGGAGGCATATCCTTCACGGGATATCCGTTGTGATGAGCATGTTGATGAAGTTTCAGGATATTCTTTACCAGTTTTTCTTCCGACTCATAAATATTGAGTACCGGAACACCAGAAAGTTGGAATTGCGGGCTGTCACTGGCAAGGACAATCGTTTTTCGCTTCCGAGGAAGGAAGAAAGCGTTATGCTCCACATAGATTTGTGCGGAGATAAAATAATGGGCGTACATATCCGGCGTATCATCCATTAACTCATTGAAGTTATGGAAGGTACGGATCGTTGCCATAGGGATGATCTCTTCCAATATGGATTTGAGTCCCAAGCTACAGAGAGTATTCGGCTCAATAATTGCTATTTCAGGTTTGTAGTTCATTCTTTTCTATTGTTCGGATGATTGATTCAGATAGTTGGCTACTGCTTCCGCACACCGTTCTCCGTCTACTCCGGCAGAAACGATTCCTCCGGCATAGCCCGCACCCTCTCCGCAAGGGAATAGTCCGCGGACGGTTACGTGTTGAAGCGTCTCTTTATCTCGTATGATGCGGACAGGGGAAGAGGTACGTGTTTCTACCCCAATCATAACGGCTTCGTTGGTCAAGAAACCATGACTGCTGCGCCCGAATTGTTGAAAGCCGAGTGATAATCTCTTGCTGATAAACTCCGGCATCCAGAAGTGAAGCGGAGAAGAAATCAACCCCGGACTATATGAGGATTCCGGTAAGTCATAACTTAGCTTCTTGCGGGTGAAATCCAGCATACGCTGTGCCGGAGCTGTCTGACGTCTGCCGCCTTGCAACCAACATTGACGTTCCAATTCTTCCTGAAAGTGCAGGGGGAGAAGTTGGGTATTGAACATCGAAAGTTGAGAGTTATTGAGAGAAGGGTTAAGAGCGAGTAGTTGTTCATTTTGTTGCGCAGCTAACTCTCCACTTTCCATTCTCAACTCTTCATTTATGAAATCTTCCGGCTGTATCTCTACCACCATTCCCGAATTACTCCAGCGCGAGCCACGATTCGAAGGCGACATACCGTTCACTACCACTTGCTCCGGTCCGCTGGCTGCAGGGACGATAAAGCCGCCGGGACACATACAGAAACTATACACGCCTCTGCCTTCAACTTGGGTGACGAAACTATATTCTGCAGCAGGGAGATATTTTCCCCTTCCGTTTTTATTATGATATTGTATCTGGTCGATCAGTGTTGCCGGGTGTTCCAAACGGACACCTACAGCGATACCTTTTGCCTCAATCGTTACATTATTAGCTGCGAGCCAACGATAAACATCCCTTGCCGAATGCCCGGTTGCAAGTATCACAGGACCTAGAAAAGTCTTTCCTGTATTTGTCTCAATGCCTTTGATCTCGTTATTCTCAATAATCAACGCATCCATTCTTGTCCGGAAATGTACTTCTCCGCCACATTCGAGAATCGTATTCCGCATATTTTCAATGACACGCGGCAACTTGTCCGTTCCGATATGCGGATGTGCATCAGCCAGTATAGCCGTAGAAGCTCCATGCTGGCAGAATACATTGAATATCTTGTCTACATTTCCTCTTTTCTTACTGCGGGTATAAAGTTTCCCGTCCGAATAAGCTCCTGCACCCCCTTCTCCGAAACTATAATTGGATTCCGGATTTACCGTATGTTCTCTACTGATTTGCGCCAGGTCCTTTTTCCGTTCACGCACATCTTTTCCGCGTTCTACAATCACCGGGCGTAATCCGAGTTCGATAAGGCGCAGAGCGGCGAACAATCCGCCGGGACCTGCACCAACCACAATTACTTGTGGTTTTCCTTCCACACTATTATATACCGTATGCTCGTATTCATCTTCTTCAGGCATTTCGTTGATGTAGGCCCGTATTTTCAGATTGACGAAAATCGTTCGCTGACGAGCGTCAATGCTTCGCTTTAAGATGCGGGTAGCATTGATATTGCGTAAATTTAGTCCTTTCTCTTCAGAGAGATATTCTTTCAGCCGTTGTTCGTTCGCTGCGATTTCGGGAAGTACGCGGAGTTGGTATTCTTGTATCATTTGGTTATTGTTACTTTAGATTATAAAAAGATAAGGCAGATAACATAAATCAGTGTCTTATCCGAATAACGCCCTGAACGCCTCTTCTACCTTTCTTACGGGCACTAACTCTATCTTTAGCTTCTTCGTATCAATGCCTTGCAAATTATATTTGGGCAACAGGAAACGCTTGAAGCCAAGCTTCTCGGCCTCTCCGATACGTTGTTCAATCCGGTTCACCGGACGTATCTCTCCCGACAAACCGATTTCTCCTGCCATACAGACTTCCGGTTCGATAGCTGCATCCATATTTGAAGAAAGAATGGCACTGATAACTGCGAGGTCGATGGCCGGGTCATTCACTTTCAGTCCTCCGGCGATATTCAGAAATACATCTTTCTGTGCAAGCTTGAACCCGACACGTTTTTCGAGGACGGCCAGAAGCATATTCATTCTTCGTATATCAAATCCGGTTGCCGAACGTTGGGGATTACCATAAACAGCGGAGCTTACCAGAGCCTGAGTCTCAATCAGGAAGGGACGTACTCCTTCGATAGCAGAAGCGATTGCTACTCCGCTCATTCCTTCATGGTCTTGGCTAAGCAGTAGTTCCGAAGGATTGCTCACCTGGCGTAGCCCGTCCTGCCGCATCTCATAAATACCCAGTTCGGCCGTACTACCGAAGCGATTCTTGATACTGCGTAAAATACGGTACATATAATGTTGGTCACCTTCAAATTGGAGAACTGTATCAACGATATGTTCCAACACCTTGGGGCCTGCAATACTCCCTTCTTTATTTATATGTCCGATAAGCAAGACCGGCGTATGAGTCTCCTTTGCGAAACGTAGGATAGATGCCGAACACTCTCTGACCTGAGCGATACTTCCGGGAGACGATTCGATGGTTTCCGTAGAGATAGTCTGTATGGAGTCGATAATAACCAAATCCGGATTCGTATTTTTGATATGGACATAAATCTGTTCAAGGGAAGTCTCACAAACAATGAAGCAGTCGCTGGAAACCTCAGAAAGACGGTCGGCACGTAATTTTAATTGCCGTGCACTTTCCTCGCCGGATACATAAAGGATTTTCTTTTCCGGCATACGGAGTACGGTTTGCATGACGAGAGTTGATTTTCCGATTCCCGGTTCGCCGCCGATCAGTACTAAAGAACCCGGAACAAGTCCGCCGCCCAGTACGCGGTTCAGTTCATTATCATGCATATTGATTCGCGGTTCATCGTCCGCTATGATCTCACTAAGAATAACCGGCTTGGGCTTTTGCGTTTCTATGCCCGATACCGGCCGGCGGTTAACCGGCTCTTTCCGTACGATTTCCTCAACATACGTATTCCATTCTCCGCACGATGGACATTTGCCTACCCATTTCGGTGAATCCTGTCCGCAGTTACTACACACATATACGGTCTTTTCTTTAGCCATTGTATTCTTATTAGTTTTCTAGAGAATACAAAAGTATGTATAATCTGTTCAACGCGCAAAACAAATCCCGGCAAAATCAGTTTATTGTTCAATCATCCGTTTCCAAACTCATCGTTATTGCTGAAATGTTATTAACTGTTGAACGGTAAGGAAAGAAGTCCTCATCGGTACCGGATACCTTCCTCAATGCCGGACGGAACGTTATATAGAGCCGGTAAGTTTATAGAGTTATTTCTCCCGCCATTGAACGGTTCATCCGGTCACGCACCTCGTCCGGCGTATAGCCGTGTCCCAACAGAAACATTAATTTGGTAACGGCGGACTCCGTCGTACTGTCATATCCGGAGACAACCCCTGCCTGCAACAACTGATATCCGGTTTCGTAACGTTCCATTTCTACGGTACCTGCACTACATTGTGTCACGTTGACAATGATGATTCCCCGTGCACTGGCCTGGCAGAGCAAGCGGATGAACCATTCCTTCCGGGGAGCGTTGCCGGAACCGTACGTTTCGAGTACTACCGCTTTCAATCCTTCTATTTTCAGAATGGTAGCCACTACATTCTCCTGAATGCCGGGGAAAAGTTTCAGAACGACCACATTGGTATCCAGTAAATAGTGCGGTTTCAATTCCCGTTCTTCTCCGTTCACATGAATCTGTACATTATTATATTTAATATGAATCCCCGCTTCGGCCAGTACCGGATAATTGAATGACCGGAAAGCGTTGAAGTTTTCGGCATTTATTTTGGTAGTGCGATTTCCCCGCATCAAATGGTTCTCGAAGAAGATACAGACCTCCGGGACAAGCGCTTTTCCTTCCTTATTCTGTGCAATGGCAATTTCAATACTCGTCATCAGATTTTCCTTTCCGTCCGTGCGGAGTACCCCTATCTCTCCAAAGCACCGGTTGTGGTGTTTTCAATCATACCAATTGTTCCACCTGTGTATATTAACAATACGGAAGTATTTAAAGGGTACATAAGCTAATTTTCTGCGATTGTTTTCGCAAATATAACAATATAATTGATAAATAAGTAGCAAAATGTCATAAAAATACTGTCTGTTGATTGAGGAGAAAAGAAACGTAGGATTCTTTTTATCAGAAAAAAACGGGAAAAAGTGATAGATTGAATGTTTTTATTATTACTTTTGCGACACTTATCAAAAACAAGAGTAGAAACAAGGACTATGATGAAGTACTATCCGCATACAGTCACATCCATGTGCACCATGACCCTTTGGGGTTGAGGGATAGTATTTGTGTATCTACGTGATTCACGCCTGTGTAAGTAGGCAAAATTCAAATTAAACTTTTTCGTAAACAACCAATCGTTCTGTAAAACTATACACAGGACATTGCATTAAAATAAGTATCTTCATGAAAGTAATGAAATTCGGCGGAACGTCCGTAGGTTCCGTGAACAGCATTTTAAGTGTAAAGAGAATTGTAGAGTCGGCATCGGCCGGCGAACCGGTTATTGTAGTAGTTTCCGCATTGGGAGGCATCACTGATAAATTGATAAACACATCGAAAATGGCGGCTACCGGAGATTCGGCCTATGAGGGTGAGTTCCGCGAAATTGTTTATCGTCATGTGGAAATGATTAAAGAGGTGGTTCCTGCCGGAGAAGGGCAAGTGGCGTTGCAACGTCAGATTGGCGAATTGCTGAATGAATTGAAGGATATTTTCCAGGGTATTTACCTGATTAAAGACCTTTCCCCGAAGACTTCGGACACAATCGTAAGCTATGGCGAGCGCCTTTCATCTATCATTGTTGCCGAGCTGATTAAGGATGCCAAGTGGTTCGATTCGCGTACTTTTATCAAAACTGAAAAGAAGCATAACAAACATACGATTGACGCTGATCTGACCAACAAACTGGTAAAAGAGACTTTCAGCTCTATCCCGAAAGTAGCATTGGTGCCGGGCTTTATTTCTTCCGACAAGACAACCGGAGAAGTAACCAATCTCGGTCGCGGCGGTTCGGATTATACGGCTGCTATCATTGCTGCGGCGCTCAATGCCGACAGTCTGGAGATATGGACAGATGTGGATGGCTTTATGACTGCTGATCCGCGTGTGATTTCAACGGCTTATACTATCTCCGAACTTAGCTATGTAGAAGCAACCGAACTTTGTAACTTCGGTGCGAAAGTAGTTTATCCGCCGACGATTTATCCCGTATATCATAAGAATATTCCTATTATAATAAAGAATACGTTCAATCCGGATGGAGTGGGGACCGTCATCAAACAAGAAGTCTCCAATCCGCATAGCAAGGCGATTAAAGGAATTTCCTCTATCAATGATACCAGTCTGATTACGGTTCAGGGATTGGGTATGGTAGGTGTGATTGGTGTGAACTACCGTATCTTTAAGGCGTTAGCGAAGAATGGAATCAGTGTATTCCTTGTTTCGCAGGCTTCATCGGAGAACAGTACTTCTATCGGTGTACGCAATGCGGATGCAGACCTGGCTTGTGAAGTGCTGAACGAAGAATTTGCGAAAGAGATAGAAATGGGAGAAATTTCCCCGATTCTCGCCGAAAGAAACTTGGCGACAGTCGCCATTGTAGGTGAGAACATGAAGCATACGCCGGGCATTGCAGGTAAATTGTTCGGTACGCTGGGACGCAACGGTATCAATGTGATCGCTTGTGCACAAGGCGCATCGGAAACCAACATCTCTTTCGTTGTCGATGCAAAATCATTACGTAAATCGCTGAACGTTATCCACGACTCTTTCTTCCTGTCCGAATATCAGGTCTTGAATTTGTTTATTTGCGGTATCGGTACGGTAGGCGGGAGCCTGGTAGAGCAGATTCGTTGTCAGCAAGAGAAGCTAATGCTGGAAAACGGACTGAAACTGCACGTTGTAGGTATCATTGACGCAACGAAAGCGATGTTTAGCCGTGAAGGGTTCGACCTCGCCAATTTCCGTGAAGAGTTGCAGCAGAAAGGAAAAGACAGTAATCTGCAGACAATTCGTGACGAGATTGTAGGAATGAATATCTTCAACTCCGTATTTGTAGATTGTACGGCCAGTCCCGATATTGCTTCACTCTACAAAGATCTTTTGCAACACAATATTTCCGTTGTAGCTGCCAACAAGATTGCCGCTTCTTCGGCATACGAAAACTATCGTGAACTGAAGACGATCGCCCGCCAGCGCGGTGTGAAATATCTGTTTGAAACGAACGTAGGTGCCGGACTTCCGATTATCAACACTATCAACGACCTGATTCATAGTGGTGACAAAATCTTGAAAATCGAAGCAGTACTTTCGGGTACATTAAATTATATCTTCAATAAGATTAGCGCCGACATTCCTTTCAGCCGTACTATCAAAATGGCGCAGGAGGAACGTTACTCCGAACCCGACCCGCGCATCGACCTGAGCGGAAAAGACGTTATCCGCAAGTTGGTGATTCTGGCGCGTGAAGCCGGATACCGCATCGAACAGGAAGATGTGGAAAAAAATCTCTTTGTGCCGAACGACTTCTTCGAAGGTTCCTTGGACGACTTCTGGAAACGGGTGCCCAGTCTCGACGCAGACTTTGAAGCTCGCCGCCAAGTATTGGAAAAAGAGCATAAACATTGGCGTTTCGTTGCCAAACTGGAAGACGGAAAAGCTTCTGTCGGTTTGCAGGAAGTAGGAGCCAACCACCCGTTCTACGGTCTGGAAGGCAGTAACAATATCATCTTGCTGACTACGGAACGTTATAAAGAATATCCGATGATGATTCAGGGGTACGGTGCCGGTGCCGGAGTGACGGCTGCCGGAGTATTTGCCGATATTATGAGCATCGCAAACGTTTAATGCCTTATGAAACATATTATCATATTGGGTGACGGAATGGCCGATTGGCCTGTGAAGTCATTAGGAGACAAGACGCTCCTGCAATATGCCAAAACGCCTTACATGGATAAGTTGGCCCGCATGGGACGTAACGGGCGGTTGATAACCGTAGCCGAAGGCTTTCATCCGGGCAGTGAGGTTGCCAATATGTCCGTACTGGGATATAATCTCCCGAAAGTGTACGAAGGTCGCGGGCCACTGGAAGCGGCAAGCATCGGTGTAGACCTGCAACCGGGAGAAATGGCAATGCGTTGTAATCTGATTTGTGTGGAAGGGGAGATTCTGAAGAATCACTCTTCCGGGCATATATCTACCGAAGAAGCGGACGTGCTGATTCAATATCTGCAAGAAAAACTGGGCAACGACCGCGTGTGTTTCCATACAGGAGTACAGTACCGTCATTTGTTGGTTATCAAAGGGGGAAATAAAGAACTCGACTGTACCCCTCCGCACGATGTGCCTTTGAAACCTTTCCGTCCGCTAATGGTGAAACCTCTGGCACAGGAAGCGCAGGAAACGGCAGACTTGGTTAACGACTTGATTTTGAAATCGCAGGAACTGTTGAAGAACCACCCGTTAAACCTGAAACGCATGGCAGAAGGCAAGGACCCTGCAAACAGTATTTGGCCCTGGAGTCCGGGGTATCGTCCGCAAATGCCTACCTTCTCCGAAACTTTCCCGCAAGTGAAAAAGGGAGCGGTAATCTCGGCTGTTGACTTGATTAACGGAATCGGTTACTATGCCGGTTTGCGTCGTATTGCTGTGGAAGGGGCGACCGGGCTTTATAATACGAATTACGAGAATAAAGTAGCTGCCGCACTGGAAGCCCTGAAAACGGACGATTTTGTTTATCTTCACATTGAAGCCAGCGATGAGGCGGGGCACGAAGGGGATATCGACCTGAAACTTCTCACGATCGAGAATCTCGACAAACGTGCCGTAGGACCTATTTACGAAGCTGTGAAAGACTGGAACGAACCAGTAGCGATTGCCGTTCTGCCCGATCATCCTACTCCCTGTGAACTTCGCACGCATACGTCCGAACCGATCCCGTTCCTTATCTGGTATCCGGGCATCGAACCCGATGAGGTGCAGGTATACGACGAGGTAGCTGCCTGCAACGGTAGTTACGGTGTGTTGAAAGAAGACGAGTTTATAAAAGAATTCATGAAATAAGTCACCACAGATTATGAAATATTATAGTACGAATAAACAAGCACCAATGGCTTCCCTCCAGGAAGCAGTGGTGAAAGGGCTTGCAGCCGATAAGGGACTGTTTATGCCTATGACTGTCAAACCTCTTCCGCAAGAGTTCTACGATACGATTGATACATTGTCTTTTCAGGAAATAGCCTATCGTGTTGCTGATGCGTTCTTTGGCGAAGATGTTCCTGCCGATACACTGAAACAGATAGTATATGATACATTAAGTTTTGATGTGCCTTTGGTAAAGGTAGCGGACAATATCTATTCTCTGGAACTTTTCCACGGACCGACACTGGCTTTCAAAGATGTAGGCGGCCGTTTCATGGCACGTCTGCTGGGGTACTTCATTAAAAAAGAAGGACAGAAGAATGTCAATGTGCTGGTAGCTACTTCCGGTGATACGGGAAGCGCTGTTGCTAACGGCTTTCTGGGGGTGGAAGGTATTCATGTATATGTGCTCTATCCGAAAGGAAAAGTCAGTGAGATACAGGAAAAACAGTTCACTACATTGGGACAGAATATCACTGCACTCGAAGTAGACGGAACATTCGATGACTGTCAGGCATTGGTAAAAGCCGCTTTCATGGATAAGGAACTGAATGAACATCTTTCCCTGACTTCCGCCAACTCTATCAATGTAGCCCGCTTCCTGCCGCAAGCATTCTATTATTTCTATGCTTACGCCCAGTTGAAGCGTGCCGGAAAAGCGGCTAATGCTGTGATTTGTGTTCCTAGCGGAAACTTCGGAAACATCACTGCCGGATTGTTCGGAAAGAAAATGGGATTACCCATCAAGCGTTTTATTGCCGCCAACAACCGTAATGATATCTTCTATCAGTACCTGCAGACAGGCAAGTACAATCCCCGTCCCTCCATTGCTACGATTGCCAATGCTATGGATGTAGGTGACCCGAGTAATTTTGCCCGTGTAATCGACTTGTACGGCAATTCTCATGCCGCTATCTCTGCCGAGATTTCGGGTACGACTTACACTGACGAGCAGATTCGCGAAACGGTAAAAGAAACCTGGAAAGAACATCACTACCTGCTCGACCCTCACGGGGCTTGCGGATACCGTGCCTTGGTCGAAGGACTGAAAGAAGGCGAGACCGGTGTGTTCCTTGAAACGGCTCATCCGGCCAAGTTCCTTGAAACAGTAGAAAGCATTATCGGCGAATCGGTAGAGATACCTGCCAAATTGCAGGAGTTTATGAAAGGCGAGAAGAAAAGTTTGCAGATGACAAAGGAATTTGCAGATTTCAAGAACTATCTGCTTTCTCTTTAAGTATTCTTTCCTGTTGCCGCATTTTTCAACGTACAGGTAGCAGCTGGAAGGGTTCCTGATAAGGGTGTGTGCCACCGCCTTGGCACGATTGTGACAACGCTGTGTCACAGTTGTGCCAAGCCGATGGCACAACTGTGTCAATGGGGTGGAACAAACTTGGCACAGCGATGTCTGTTTTACATAAAAGCAAGGAATACTAAATACTCTCCCGTGCAATGAATTGTAAACTCATCGGAAGTCGCTTCATTGAGCGTGCCTTGCCACCAATTGGTGAAATCGCTTAGCGGATAAACCAATCCTTCTCCCTGCAATCCTTTCGCTCCGAAATTGATAATGGAAATCTGCTGTCCGGGATGAGCAGCAAAGGTTTGTGTATCTTTTGCAGGAACAAATACTCCATAATCAGTAATGGTCCGTACTTCCATGCCGCTTTTCATATAATCCAGCAGTAGGCTGATATTTCCCAATGTATGGTCTTCCCGTTTGCCGGTCGCTCCGACAATGGCAATTCTCCGGAATCCTCTCTTTTGCAGATACCGGACGGCTTTAGTCTGGTCGTTCGTTTCCTGATCGGGTATCTGATGTATAATAGGGGAGAAGCGTTTGTGGTATTCTGTTGAAAGAGAGTCGCCGTCGCCGACAATCACATCCGGAGTATGTCCGCGGGAAATGTACTCATTGGCTGCACCGTCACAGCAAGCAACAAAACTTGCTTCTTCCAGCATTGTCAGAGGAACGGGGCAAGTTGGGTATTCACCGTTGGCCAGTATCACTGCCTCGGGAGTATAGTGTTCGTTTATCATTGTATGTTCATTAGTTTTTTCCACTTGAAGTAGCCAAAGATAGCTATAATGGAGTAAAGTCCGTACAAAGCTGAGGTGAAATAGAGGTCTTTATAGATATAAAGTCCGCAGCAGACGATATCGACGATAATCCAGGCAAACCATTGTTCAATGTATTTGCGTGCCAGCATCCACATTCCGACAATACTCAAGGCAGTGGTAAAGCTATCCAGCCACGGAACGTTACTGTCGGTATATTCGATAAGTATCCATGCAATGCCGATAAAGGCGACAATGAATACAACTGCCAGTGGAAGGTAACATTTCCACGGAGTGTGCACGATAGGGAGGTCTTTGGAGCGACCGGCGGTTGACTGGTCTGCCGGCCGGCACTTCTTTTTCCGGTGTCCCCACATCCAGAAAAACCAACCGTAGACAGCGGCTATCAGATAATAGATATTGATGCCAAAGTCGGCATACAGTCCCGCCTTGTAATATACAAAGATGTAAATGGCAGGCATGACGACACCTGCTATCCAAAGATAGATACTAGCCCGGTATTCCAACCAAAGGTAGACTAAACCGACCAGCGTACCGAATATTTCTAAAAAGTCCAGTTCCATAATCTGCTGATGTCATTAAAAGCGGAAAGACACGTGTCCCAAGACGTTTGTTCCGGCTTGTGCGGCATAGCCGGCATAGTTTCCCCTGTTTTCCACTGTATCGGTGTAATCGCTTGAAGCCCAACCATTGTTTTCATACTCCTCGTTAAAGAGGTTGTAAACGGTGAATCCCAATGTGACTTCTTTCAGAATCTTCTTGGGACGGAAGGTGTACGCCAGATTGAGATTGCTGACAAAGTATTTGTCAAGAGTCAGTTCTTCTACTTCCGCATTGGTCATATACTGTTTGCTTACAAACTGCGATTGCAGGGAAGCCTCGAAGCCTTTATAATTGAAAGAAAAACGGTTGTTGAGCAGGAAGTCCGGCGAAAAAGCGATGTGGGTGTCTTTATGCTTTATCAGGACAGTTGGAAGGGAGGTTACTGTTTCATCTGCGTTATAATGATAGCCCGGCAGACTTTCCACAAAATCCTTGATGCGATTCTTGCTCCATGTGGCATTGATGTCCCACTGAAACCATTTGCACGGTTTGATACCGAGCATTAATTCGATTCCCATGCGGTAGCTGTCCGGAATGTTTTCAGTCAGTGCTTCGCCAATATCATTTAAAGCACCGGTCAGGACAAGTTGGTCGGTGTAATCCATGTAGTAGAAGTTGGCACCTGCCGTCAGCCATGGGTTGGCAAACGTATATCCCGCTTCGTAATCAAGCAGTTTTTCGGCTTTCGGGTAGGAGTCGGGATCGCCGTCCGTATAATTGTTTCTTGTCGGTTCTTTCTGTGCTACGGAGAAAGAAGCGTACAGGCGGTGATTGGGAGTTATATTCCAGTTTAAGCCGACTTTCGGATTGAAAAAATCGAATTTCTTATCTACGGCTAGCGGGCGCAGGGCGTTTTTATTCCAGTCATATTTATCGTTTACTCCATCGATTGTGTAATCAATATGGCGGTATTGCAGGTCGGCATAAGCGCTTAACGTGCTGGTCAGATCATAGTTGGCTTTCAGATAGATATTCCCGTCGGTTTTCTTTGATTTGTTGCGGTAATATTCATGTTCGGGAGACAGGTTGCCGATATAGTTTTTCACCCATGTCACTTTTCCGAAGTTATTTCCCCGGTATTGGTTGAGGCCACCTCCTAAGGAAGCGGTCAGGCGGTTTCCTGTATAATTAAGGGAGAATACACCTCCCCCGAATTTGTTGTCCATTTTCTTTTGTCGGACAAGGTCGCTTTCGTTAGTTTCCGTTCCGTCCGGGTTGAATGGTTTTAACCCGTATTCCACCAGGCTGCTTCCGGGTTTATATTCTTCATAATACCCGTCGCCTTTGGTATAGTGTAAGGCTACGTTCAGATTCCATGCGGTAGAAAAACTATGGTTAAGAAGTAGTTGGTAGTTCTTTTGCAGGTAGTTGTCCGTTTGGTCCGTATAATAATGTTTGTTGCCGTCGGCGTCGGTATACATTTCCCCGCAAGGATTATATCGTCTTCCGAATTTCTCCATTTCCTCCTTCGTTGCATATCCCCAGGCATGATAAGTCTTTTCTTTTCCGGCAAATGCAATCAGTTTGACGGAAGTGTTCTCTGCGAAATATCCTCCTTGCAGATAGTAAGAGTTGAGGTCTACTGAAGCCCGGTCGATATATCCGTCCGTACCGATGTTGGAAAGACGGGCGTCAAAAGTCCAGTGGTTGTTCAGCAGTCCGGTTCCTACTTTCACCGTTTCCTTGTGCGTATTGAAAGAACCGTAAGAGCCGTTGAACTCGGCATACGGTTTCATTGCCGCACCTTCCGTCTGCATATTGACGCTGGCTCCGAATGCACCTGCCCCATTGGTGGACGTTCCTGCACCGCGTTGCACTTGCATATCCTTTACGGAAGAAGAAAAGTCCGGCATATTTACCCAAAACAAATTATGGCTTTCGGCGTCATTCATCGGTATCCCGTTCACGGTGATGTTGATGCGTGTACCATCGGTTCCGCGTACACGGAGGGTTGTGTAACCGATACCGGCTCCCGCATCCGATGTGGTCAGGGTAGAAGGAGTCATGCTCAACAGGTAAGGAATATCCTGTCCGAAGTTTACTTTTTTAAGTTCTGCTTTTCCTATATTGGTGAATGCCATCGGTGTTTTTGCTGTGGCACGTGTAGATACTACCTGCACTTCTTGCAGGTTAATTACTTTCAAACTGTCGGATTCTGCACTCGTTCGTGCATGGACAGTAATGCCTACGCCCAATAAAGCGACGACACTCCATACTATTTTTTTCATCTTGCTTATTAATTAGTTCTCTACGCCGGCATTACCCGGATCAGATTCTATGGGTATGTTCTCAGCCCGTCATGTTAAGGCACCCCTACCAGTGAATCGGTGACAAAATTACGCCTTTTACGGGAAGAATGCAAAAAAACTTTTAGATTTGCTTAAAACAATGTAACTTTGTCGTTTGTTGAAATAACCAAACAACAGTTTATTCATTTTAATTCAGATAAATTATGCTACTATTATTTCAAGCAACAGCAACACAGGTTGCGGATTCTACGCAGGTCGTTGCAGATAAATTAATGAAAGAAGCGATTGCTAATGCCGACGGCTTAGATAAACTATCGCTCATCACCCAACAACTGCTGGATTTTGCCATTCGTGCCGGAGAGCGTATCTTGATTGCGGTCATCGTCTTTATTGTAGGACGTTTCCTTATTTCAATGCTCAACCGCTTTGTCGGACGTCTCATGGATAGAAGAAAAGTGGATATCAGTATCAAGACTTTCGTCAAAAGTCTGGTAAATATTCTGCTGACCATTCTGTTGATTATTTCCGTTGTCGGTGCTTTGGGAGTTGAAACGACATCATTTGCAGCTTTGTTGGCTTCGGCCGGTGTCGCTGTCGGTATGGCTTTGTCCGGCAATTTGCAGAACTTTGCAGGAGGACTGATCGTGCTTTTATTCAAACCTTATAAAGTAGGCGACTGGATTGAAAGCCAGGGAGTTTCCGGAACGGTAAAAGAAATCCAGATCTTCCATACCATTTTGACTACGGGAGATAACAAAGTGATTTATATACCGAACGGTGCAATGAGCAGCGGAGTAGTGACGAACTATAATACGCAGACTACCCGTCGTGTGGAATGGATTGTAGGAGTTGACTATGGTGAAGATTACGATAAAGTGCAGCAGATCGTGACTGATATTTTGGCTGCGGACAAACGTATCCTGAAAGATCCGGCTCCATTTATCGCTCTTCATGCATTGGATGCCAGCAGTGTGAATGTAGTAGCCCGTGTATGGGTGAACAGCGCCGATTATTGGGGAGTTTATTTTGATATCAACAAGGCAATTTATGCCACCTTTAATGAAAAAGGCATTAACTTCCCGTTCCCGCAACTTACGGTACATCAGGGAAATTGATAATTCTACGCTATATGCAAAAACGAGAGAGTTTCACTTCAGTGAGGCTCTCTCGTTTTATAGATGAAAAATTGTCTGGTGTGATTGGAAAAGGAATTTCTTTTATTTTATGCCGAAATCTTCGGCCAGTTCGTATCTGTCTTCTTTCATCCCCAGCACATGGTTGATCTTTCTTCTTTTCTCCAGATCCTTAAAATAGTTTTCCACCACCATATAAAGGTCGAAATTAGTGGTTGACCCTGCGGCCATATCGAGTGATTCCACCATTTTTTCTACTGCTTGGTGAATTTTCTCTGCGTCTATCAGATGCAGTTCGTTGCTGTGTATTAAATATTTTTCCATGACTGCAATGTTTTAATGTTATATTGGTATAACGTTCGGCAGTCATGGAAAGTTCAGTGTTCCGGACTAGACTCTAGCAAGTGCCTGTTCCAAATCGGCAATCAAATCGTCGATATGCTCCGTGCCGATAGACAAACGGACAGTGCCCGGATAAATTTCCTGTTCTGCAAGTTCCTGCGCGTTGAGTTGCGAATGAGTGGTACTTGCCGGATGAATGACCAGTGATTTTACGTCAGCCACATTGGCCAGTAAAGAGAAAATTTCCAGGCTGTCAATAAAGCGATGTGCTTCTTCCTGTCCTCCTTTTATTTCGAAGGTGAAGATAGAACTTGCACCATTCGGGAAATAACGTTGATATAGTGCATGGTCCGGATGATCGGCCAGTGAAGGGTGATTGACCTTCTTTACTTTCGGATGATTGTTCAGGAAGCTTACTACTTTTAATGCGTTTTCTACATGGCGCTCTACACGCAATGACAGCGTTTCGAGTCCCTGCAACAGAATGAAGGCGTTGAATGGGCTGATAGTAGCTCCGGTATCCCGCAGTAGAGTGGCACGGATACGAGTTGCATAGGCAGCCGGACCGGCAGCGTCCACAAAGCGTACTCCATGATAACTGGGGTCGGGCTCGGTGAGTTGCGGGAATTTGCCCGAAGCCACCCAGTCGAATTTACCAGAATCTACGATTACTCCTCCTAGTGAGGTACCGTGTCCACCAATAAACTTTGTGGCAGAGTGTACTACAATATCTGCACCGTGTTCGATAGGACGAATTAAGTACGGTGTGCCGAATGTATTATCAATAACCAAAGGAATTTTATGGCGGTGAGCGATTTCGGATACTGCCTCTATATCGATAATGTTGGAGTTAGGGTTGCCTAATGTCTCTATAAATACGGCTTTTGTATTATCCTGAATAGCCTTTTCAAAATTGGAAAGGTCGCTCGGATCAACAAAAGTTGTTGTAATTCCATAACTGGGCAAGGTATGTGCCAGCAGGTTGTAACTTCCTCCGTAGATCGTCTTGGCTGCTACAATATGATCGCCCGCACGGGTAATGTTTTCGAAAGCATAAGTGATGGCGGCAGCACCGGAAGCAACTGCTAACCCTGCTACTCCTCCCTCAAGGGCAGCTACGCGTTCTTCGAAAACGCCTTGTGTAGAGTTTGTCAGGCGTCCGTAGATATTTCCCGGATCTTGCAGGCCGAAACGTGCGGCTGCATGAGCGGAGTTATGGAATACATAGGAAGTTGTCTGATAGATAGGTACTGCACGGGCGTCTGTTGCCGGGTCTGCCTGTTCCTGTCCTACATGAATCTGTAATGTCTCGAAGTGTAAGTTCTTTCTTTCCATAATCGTATGTTTTTAAAGTTTAATATTTTGTCTTTATTTTCTTGCAAAGTTAGACGGCGTAGGAATATCGAACAATATATAGCTAAAATATAGAAAATAATACTATTTTTGTACCGTTATATAGAATAAGGATACTGTCTTGTTCTCGATATTCACCCTTTAGAAGAATATTTTTCTATGGATACTTTTGATAAATTGGATAAAGTGGATTTGCAGATACTCCGTACTCTGCAAGAGAATGCCCGATTGACGACAAAAGAGTTGGCTGCACGGGTGAGTCTTTCATCAACTCCTGTCTTTGAACGGCTCAAACGGCTCGAAAGCGGCGGATATATAAAGAAATATATTGCTGTGCTGGATGCTGAAAAGTTGAATCAGGGATTCGTCGTGTTTTGCAGTGTGAAGCTCAGACGGCTGAACAGGGATATTGCAGCAGAGTTTACGCGAATCATACAAGATATTCCTGAAGTAACCGAATGCTATAATATATCGGGAAGTTATGATTATCTGCTCAAGATTCATGCTCCGAATATGAAGTATTATCAAGAGTTTATTCTAAATGTACTGGGCACTATCGATAGTCTGGGGTCATTGGAAAGTACTTTTGTCATGGCTGAGGTGAAACACCGGTATGGGATACATATTTAGTGCTCTAAATATGTTATGTAGCATACTTAACTTCTTTTTGCACATTCATAGCTCCATTTTATAGCAACATCCCTAATTTTATCCAAAAGCTGGAATGGTATTTCAAATATGGAAAACAGATTGCCAAATATGGAAAATACAGAGCAAAGTCTGGAAAAAACAGACGATAATTATAAAGTGCCCAATCTGGAAAAAGGCATTGCGGTGATTGAATATCTTTCTTCGAGATCGGAAGGAGAAACATTGCAGGCAATCAAGGTGGCACTTGATATATCACAGACTACCGCCTACCGTATCTTGAATACATTGGTACGTTTGGATTATCTTTCTTTCGATGAAGATACGAAGCGGTATAAATTAACCCGGAAATTGTTAACTCTGGGATTCCGTTCGTTGAATGAACATAATCTGCTGGAAACAGTCTTGCCACATTTACGTGATTTGAGAGACAGGGTGAAGGAAACGGCCTGTTTTGGCGTATTGGGCGATGAAAAAGGCATTTTTATCGAACAAGCTAGAGGAGATCACGCTTTTTGCTTTGTCCTGTCACCCGGTAAACCTTTTGAACTGCATTGTTCTGCGCCGGGAAAAGCAATTATGGCCTATCTGCCGGTCACTGTCCGGAACCGTTATCTTTCTTATATGACTTTCCCTCGTTACAATTCCCGTACTATCACTTCGCGCGAGGTTTATCTGGAAGAATTGGAGAAGGTTTATCAACAGGGATACGCTTTGGACAATGAGGAAGAATTGAGCGGGGTGATTTGTGTAGGCGCACCTGTCTTGAATTATACAGGATATCCTTGTGGCTCTATCTGGATTTCGGGACCGAAAGACCGTTTGACGGAGGAACAGTTGCGAAGTACGGTGCAGATTATCAAAGAGATAGCCGGACAAATCTCAGCAGAACTAGGATATAGAAGAGTATAACAAAAGATCATGCTATAAAAATACGAAACATTATGATAAGGAACTTTTTGCTAATTTGCTTGCTCGGTTGCGGCATATCTTTGGCAACAGCCGGAAACCCTCCTTTCTTTACTACAGGTACTGCTGTTAACGAGAAAGGAGAATTATTGATGACCCAGAAAGGAACCAGACAGTTGGATGTATTTGCTGCCGACGGGAAAACTTTGCTCCGTTCGTACCCGTTTAAGGAAACTCCCACAGGAGTTTTACTTGATGGTGATAAAGCGTATGTGACTACTTTCGAGAAAACCGGGCGGTTGGAGGTCTTGTCGTTGAAGTCGGGACAGATAGAAGCAGCTATTCCTACCGGTTCGGGAGCTTGCTATCCGATATTCTCGGCGGACAAGAAGCATATCTATGTATGTAATCAATTTGCAGGTACAGTAAGTGAGATAGATCCGGCAACGTGTAAAGTTGTCAGAAGCGTGAAAGTCTTACGCGAACCAAGGTCCGCTATATTCAGTAAGGACGGACGATATCTATTTGTGGCTAACTTTCTGCCGGCACAAAGGGCGGACTTGAACATAGTGGCGGCTTGTGTATCTGTAATTGAAGTGAAAAGTTTCACTAAAGTAAAGGATATCCAACTGGCAAACGGCAGTAATGCTTTGCGGGATATGTGTATTACTCCCGACGGTAAGTATATTTATGTATCTCATAATTTAGGGCGTTTTATGGTACCTACCTCTCAATTACAGCAGGGGTGGATGAATACAAGTGCTTTCAGTATCATCAACGTAGAAAAGCAGGAATTTGAAGGAGCCGTATTGGTGGACGAACCCGACCGGGGCGCTGCCGGTGTGTGGGGGATTGCCTGTGATGAGAAGCACATCTACGTAGCCCATAGCGGGACACATGAAATAAGCGTAATCGACCATTCCCGAATGTTGGATAAGTTTCGGAATTATGCGGATAAAGGTCGTTTGGACTATGACCTGACTTTTCTTTACGGACTCCGCAAAAGGATTCCTTTGCAGGGCAACGGACCACGTCATCTTCTTCTCTCGAATAATAAACTGATTATTCCTACCTATTTCGCCGATGTATTAAATATGGTAGATCTGAATACGTTCTCGGTGGCTGCCGTTAATATGAATGTGGGGCGTACCGAGACGAAAGAACAAAAAGGAGAGAAGTACTTTAATGATGCGGGACATTGTTATCAGGGGTGGCAAAGTTGTAACGGATGTCATCCCGGAGACGGCCGTACGGACGGTATGAACTGGGATTTGATGAACGATGGAGTAGGGAATCCTAAAAACTGCAAGAGCCTGCTTTATAGCCACGTGACGCCTCCCAATATGATTTCGGGTATTCGTGCCAAAGCTGAAGTAGCTGTACGTGCAGGATTCCGGTATATTCAGTTCTATGAGCCGGAAGAAGAAATGGCCGAATGTGTGGACGCGTATATGAAGTCTTTACGCCCGGTTCCGAGCCCGTATTTAGTAGATGGAGAATTGTCGGAAAAAGCGAAGGCGGGAAGAAAAGTCTTTGATAAGTTGAAATGTGGCGATTGTCATAACGGTCCTTTCTATACGGATCTGAAAATGCATCGGATTGGTGAAGATGTCGAGTTTGAGAAAGGATGGGATACACCTACGCTGGTAGAATGTTGGCGTACGGCTCCTTATTTGTTTGACGGACGTGCTGCCACTATGCAAGAAGTGTTCGAAGTTCACAAGCACGGAATTGACAAGAAAGTATCCAAGAAAGAAATAGAGGAATTAACTGAATATGTAAATTCTCTTTAAGAAGAAAGTGTATGAACTATTGTGATAAAATACATTACTCCCTGTTGACTGCTTCCCCGGAAGATTTTCCGTCGATGATAGACAGTTTATTGTCCCGGTTGCCCGAAGAAGAACGTATACTACGTTTGGTCTTGTTCGGTACGCCGGTTTTAAAAGATGAATATGTCACTCAACGTCAGCTATTCAAAGCGAAAGCACGCCATTTCTTTGGAGACAGCGAACCGGCTCTTAGTTATGTTCTGCAACCCGTACCGGATGCTCCTTTAGTCATGGAAGTACATAGCTATCGTCCTGAAAGCGATGAACGGATTTTGTATCGGCATTATGATAATATTCCTTACGTATTGTTGGAAAATGAGTCGGGACGTTTCATGTTTGCCGGAGGATTTCAGGGCGATGACCCTTGTGCAGATATGGAACAGCGGTCGGTAGAGGCCTTCCGCCAGTTGAAGGGAGTTTTGGAGAAAGAATCGTTTCCTGTCAACAGCATTATTCGTCAATGGAATTATATAGAACAAATCACCGGATATGACGGAGCCGGCCAACATTATCAGTCGTTCAATAATGTGCGTACAGCGTTTTATGCGGGAAGTGATTGGTCGAACGGCTATCCTGCCGCTACGGGAATCGGGATGAACATGGGAGGTGTGCTGATTGATGTGGATGCGGCAATGTTTCACACTCCTGATGTTTTTGCCACTCCTATTGATAATAAACTGCAAGTTGCTGCCCACGCCTATTCCGAGCAGGTGCTTGAAGAAGCCCGGCAGAAAAAAACAACCCCGAAGTTTGAACGGGCCAAGAGTATGACTTTCCGGGAGCGACGTCTGGTTTATATCTCCGGTACAGCCGCAATCAGAGGAGAAGAAAGTCTGAAGGGAGTCGGTTTGGAACGTCAGTTGCAGATTACTATGGAGAATATCGCTCAATTGATAGATGATGCCCGTTTGGTTATGTTACGTGTTTACCTGAAGAACGAGTCTGATTATGAAGAAGCTCGCAGGGGACTTGAAAGTTATGGACTGAATATTCCTGTTTCCTATTTGCGGGCCGGTGTATGCAGGGAAGAACTATTGATTGAAATAGAGGGAATAGCGATAGATTAAATACGGAAATAATATTAATAATAACAGATAAAGCTATGACTAATTTGAAAAAGTACACAAATGCCGATTTCTACAAGAACGGTGTATTTCAGCAAGAGATTGCCATAGAGGCAATGAAAGAAATGTTTGTCCACTATAACATTCCCTTTACCGGATTTATGGCCGAGAATATGTGGGTAACGGATTTTGGTCTGGGAGACTTTGAAAATGTGGGTATGGGAGGTATCTTTTGGGTGAATGACCCGAAATATGGTTACTTTGCTCATGCCATTTATTTGCTTCCGGGACAGATGATTCCTGAACACGCTCATGTGAAAACAGACTTTCCGGCCAAACATGAGTCATGGATGGTGGAGAAAGGTTGGGTTTATAATTTCTCGGAAGTAGGAGAAACGACTCCGAATGCTCCGGCGATTCCCGCCACGCATGGGCCTGTCAAAAGCAAGAATTGCGTGATACAGAAAGTAGGCGATATTTTGCGATTGAAAGAAATGGAGACTTTTCACTTTATGATGGCAGGTCCGGAAGGTGCCGTTGTTTGTGAATGGGCAAACTATCACGATAATGCCGGACTGCGTTTCACTCACCCTACTGCTACGTTATGAAAAACTGGTACCGCATATTAATATTGTTTTTAGTATCTTCTTCTTTGCTGACTTTTACAGCCGCAGCTCAACAGAAGAATACTGATACTGAGCGCGCGCTCGTCTTGAAACTGGCTGCCTACTTGAAGGATTCTTCTTACATAAAGAATACGATTCGACAAATAGAGACTGAAAAGAAAGTCGAAACCCAAATCACCGGATATCAAAAACTTCATAAGCAAGTGCAACGTATGCTTCTGTTGCAAAGCGAATTGAAGTGGCTGAATATGGAAGCGATTCGTCTGGCTTATGAGGACATGAAGCGGATCGAAGGCTTCGATGCAGTAAAGTACCTGCCTATTTTGACCGAACTGGAACAGCAAGTAAAGCAGGGATTCGGCAATATATATAGCGGTGATGAGGCTGTTTTGGCAAATGCGGAAAAGGCCGTAGCCAATAAGCGTGCTATTTTACTGGCCAACCCATTGTTGAACGGCGATAAGATATTGACCGTTCGTTATCAACTGGGAAACAGGGATCGTCGGGCAATGGCTCCCGAACTGGGTACGCAGTCGAACAACTGGAGTAATCAGGAATCAGCCCGCCGGAAAGGTTTTAACGCCGATATTGTTGAGTTAAGTAATTTGCGTGATGAAGTACAAATCCGCACTATTTATAAACCTGACAATACTTCTTCCATTGCCGATTTGAAACTGCATTGGGATGGAGACCGTGCGATGTTTACCCAGACAATGTCTGACAATCGTTGGAATGTGTTTGAAGTAAAACTGAATAACGCCGATTGTAAGAAATTGATTGATAATCCCGAACCTGATTTGGAATTTTATGACGGGACTTATCTGCCGGATGGACGTATCATAGCCAATTCGAACATCGGTTACCAGGGAGTACCCTGTGTCAATGGGAGCGACCCTGTAGGAAACATGGTACTTTATACGCCGCAGAGTAAAAATCTCCGCCGTCTGACATTTGATCAGGATGCAAACTGGAATCCGGTGATTATGAATAACGGACGTGTGATGTATACTCGTTGGGAATATACTGACCTGACTCACTATTACACCCGTATTGTGATGAACATGAATCCTGACGGGACGGAGCAGAAGGCACTGTATGGAAGTGGTTCAATGTTTCCCAACAGTACATTTGACGTGCAACCTTTACCCGGTTATGCTTCTGCCTTTGTCGGAATCATTTCGGGACATCACGGGGTGGCACGTTCGGGACGTCTTATTCTGTTCGACCCGGCAAAAGCGCGTAAAGGAGTTGCCGGTATGTTGCAGGAGATTCCTCATCGCAACCGTCCCATCGTTGAAGAAGTGAAAGATAGGTTGGTCGACGGGGTATGGCCTCAATTTATCAAGCCTTCTCCACTCAATGATACTTATTTTCTGGTTGCCGCAAAATTGGATAAGAATGATTTGTGGGGTATCTATCTGGTAGATAAGTTTGATAACGTGACTTGTCTGCATAAAATGGAAGGGGAAGGATATATCAGTCCGATAGCCGTGCGCAAAACGGTGACTCCGCCTGCTATACCCGACCGGGTGAAACTGGATGATAAGCAGGCAACGGTCTTTATACAGGATATTTATGAAGGTGAAGGATTGAAGGGGATTCCGCGTGGAACGGTGAAGTCGCTCCGTTTACACGCTTATGAGTATGCTTATGTCCAGACACAATCTGACCATAACTGGCATGGTATCCAGTCGGGTTGGGATATTAAACGTATGTTGGGTACCGTACCGGTGGAGGAAGACGGCTCGGTTATTTTTAAAATTCCTGCCAATACTCCGGTTTCTATCCAACCCTTGGATAAGGATGGAGTGGCTGTACAATGGATGCGTAGCTGGCTGACAGGGCAACCGGGAGAGATTGTCTCTTGTGTGGGATGTCATGAAGATCAGAACCAGATTGTAATCCCGAAACGTGTGATTGCTTCACAGAAAGCACCGCATGCTCTCACTCCCCCGGAAGGAGGAACCCGTTCATTTACTTTTGATCTGGAGGTACAACCTATTTTGGATCGTGCCTGTATCGCTTGCCACAATGGTGAGGGAAAAGCATTCGATCTGCGTGGGGGCAAGAAAGATGGCAGGGGATATGGAACATCCTATCTCAATCTTCATCCTTATGTGCATCGTCAGGGCGGTGAGGGAGATATGGTGGTACTTTATCCTTATGAATATCATCCTAATACCAGTGAGTTGGTCCGTCTTTTGAAAAAAGGACATTATAATGTGCAACTGACGGATGCGGAGTGGAGGAAAATTTATAACTGGATTGACTATAATGCTCCCGACAAAGGATATTTCAATGCTAATGTTCTGAAATCGTTCCCGTATCAGGGATACGACCAGATAGAACGCCGCAAGCAACTGACCGATAAATATGCGGGCGGTGCCGGAGTGGATTGGAAAAAAGAGATTGCCGATTATGCTGCCCAACTGAAAAACAAAGGTGAGATAAAACCGGTAATGCCCAAGAAGGTGAGTCCTGTGAAGGAGAAAGTCCTGAAGGTAAAAGGGTGGCCGTTTGCTCCGGACAGGGTAAAGGAAATGCTAGCCGATGAGAAAGAGACCGTTAAGGTGTTGGAAATAGCTCCGGGCGTTCAAATGACATTTGTACGTATTCCTGCGGGTGAATTTGTTATGGGCAGTTACCATGGGGAGCCGGACACTTATCCCACTACCAAGGTGAAGATAGATAAAGCGTTCTGGATGGGCGAACTGGAAGTGACTAACCAACAGTATAATACTATATTCCCGCAGCATGACAGCCGTTATGTGGATCAACAGTGGAAAGATCATGTCGTTCCGGGGTATCCGGCTAATAAACCGGAGCAGCCTGTTATCCGCGTAAGCTATAATGACGCAATGGAATATTGTAAGATATTGAGTCAAAAGACCGGACTGAACATTACGCTTCCTACCGAAGCGCAATGGGAATGGGCGTGTCGTGGAGGAAGCGACGAGGATTTCTGGTTTGGTAACTTGAATGCGGATTTCGGTAAGAAAGATAACTTGGCCGATGTGACAACCAACAAGTTTGCAGTGAGTGGAGTCGATCCGCAGCCGATGTCTCCCGAATCGCCCTGGTACAAGTATTATACGTTCCTTCCTAAAGCAGCCAATGTGGATGACGGAAGTTTGGTGCAGGTAGGAGGAAAGAAGTATGAGGCAAATCCGTTCGGATTATACTGTATGCATGGCAATGTTGCCGAATGGACGCGTTCGGATTATGTCCCTTATCCGTATAAAGAGAATCCGAAAAAGGTTTCCGAATATAAAGTGGTTCGTGGCGGTTCGTATATTGAACGGCCGAAATATTCCACAGCATACTCACGTAAGGGATTCTATCCTTATCAATGTGTGTTTAATGTCGGTTTCCGTGTCATTATCGAAGATTAATCGAATATACTAATGAAAGCTACTCTGAAAAGACTGATTTCCTCTTCAACAACGACTATTGTGTTGTTGCTTGTATATGGCGCAGGTTTGGCGATTGCTACTTTTATTGAGAAGTATCAGGGGAGTGAAGTAGCCCGATCGGTGGTGTACTGTTCTCCTTTGTTTTTCCTTCTTCAATTTTTGATAGTACTCAATTGGTTGGCTATCGTTATCAGGCAACGTTCGCTGAAAATGCGCAAATGGGGAATGTTAGTTACTCACGGGGCTTTCATTCTAATTCTGCTGGGAGCATTGGTATCTCATCTTTATGGTGAGGAAGGTATTCTTCATTTGCGTGAGGGAGAGACGAGCAATCGCTTCGCTGTCCGTCACGCCGGTGAAGTGACTTACCATACGCTGCCTTTTAGTGTGGAACTGATAAATTTTACATTAACCCGTTATCCCGGTTCGTCCAGCCCGTCTGCGTATGAAAGTGAGTTGCTGGTACATCTGGATGGAGAAGTCATTTCGGAACGGGTTTATATGAATAATGTGCTGGATGTGAAAGGTTATCGTTTCTTTCAGGCTTCTTATGATCAGGATGAACAGGGTACGGTGCTTTCTGTCAACCGTGATGTGGCTGGACGTACCATCACTTACACCGGATATGCTGTTCTGTTGCTCGGTCTGGTATTGTGTTTTGTAGACAGGCGTTCACGCTTTATGTTACTCAGCCGGCGGTTGAAGGAGTTGCGTTGTTCGTTCTTTCTTATGTTGTTGACGCTCTCTTCTTTGACGGTTCATGCCGGTGAGACCTCGGTACAAGCGAGGGAGGCAGTGCTGAAAGACATCATTGATAGCGGGCATGCTGCCCGTTTTGGTGCATTGCCCCTTCAGTCGGGAAGAGGGCGTGTACTTCCTGTCAATACCTTCTCGTCTGAAGTATTGAGGAAACTGCATAAGTCTGATTCCTTTTATTCTTTAAATTCCGACCAGTTTCTTCTTAGTGTTTTGACAATGCCGGAACGTTGGACGTATATTCCATTTATTGCTGTTCCCGGCAAGGAATTGAGTGACTTTTATCAGTTGCCGTCCGGACAATGCGCCTATATGGATATATTTGATGCGGACGGGAATTATAAATTGCAGAAGAAGTTGGAAGAAGCATACGGTACGATGCCTGCTGCGCGGACTCGTTTTGATAAAGACCTGATTAAGTTTGACGAGCAGATTAACATCTTTCATCAGTTGCTTAATTGGCAGCTGTTGAATCTCTTTCCGAAAGAAGACGACCCGCAACATACGTGGTATGCTCCGGGGGATGATTTGTCGGCTTTTTCGGGAAAAGACTCGATGTTTGTCTTCCGGGTGTTGGCTTGGTATGTGGAAGAAGTACAGACTTCCTTGCAGAGTGGCGACTGGACAAAGCCTGATGAAATAGTAGGTATGATTTCCACTTATCAACAGGCAAAGAATAAGATAGCCGGTGTCACTTCCGGGAAAATGGAGGCGGAGATAAAATATAACCGTTTGGATGTGTTCAGCCAGTGCAAGAAAGGATATCTGATTTTTGGCGGGTTATTGCTGGTGTTTGCTTTTGCTTCTTTATTCAAGCGTGCCCGTTGGATGCGTTGGGCAAGTCGGGCACTTGGTGTGGCTGTCCTGGCGGTTTTTCTTTTCCATACGTACGGAATGGGGATGCGCTGGTATATTGCAGGATATGCTCCGTGGAGCAATTCATATGAAACAATGGTCTACGTTGCCTGGGCTACGGTTTTTGCCGGTTGGCTGTTCGCGCGTCGTAGTCTGCTGACTTTCGCTTTGGCTACGTTGTTCGGTGGAGTCATCTTGTTTGTATCGGGACTGAACTGGATGGACCCGCAGATAAATCCGCTTGTTCCTGTTCTCAAGTCGCCGTGGCTGATGTTTCATGTAGCTGTTATTGTAGGTGCATACGGATTCTTCGGTATCAGTTGCCTGCTCGGACTGGTCAATCTGGTGATGATGAGTCTTAAGAAGGCAGTGCTGGCACAGCGGATAAAAGAATTGAGTATTATCAACGAAATGTCTCTTCTGATTGGACTGGCTTTGATGACGATAGGAACATTTCTTGGAGCTATCTGGGCTAATGAGTCGTGGGGACGTTACTGGGGATGGGACCCGAAAGAGACGTGGGCGCTGGTTACGATGATCGTTTACGCCATTGTCACTCATCTTCATCTGGTGCCGTTCAGAAACAGCCTATGGCTGTTCAACATAGCTTCGGTAGTCGCTTTTTACAGTGTGTTGATGACGTTCTTCGGAGTGAATTATTTCCTGAGTGGTATGCATTCCTATGGACAAAACGACCATGTCGGAGGAATGTTTGTCTATCTTTTGCTGTCGGCACTTTTGGTCGCGCTGATTGGATTTATCTCTTTCGCGAGAAGGCAGAAACAGAATAGCTAATCGAATGTAATGATGTGTAGTATGAAGAATTTTATATTGTTAGTTGCTTTATTCCTTGTTGCACCGTTTGCTCAAGGCAGTTCCCCTCAGCATCTGTTGGTCGGTGGTTCCGGCTGGAATAAGATTGCCATAATCAATAAAGACACAAAAGAAATAGTCTGGGAATATCCTCTGGAAAAAGGCTGGGAATGTAACTCGGTGGCAGCCACGAAAGCGGGAGAAATTCTTTTTTCCTACTCCAAAGGAGCAAAAATGATAACCCGTGACGGGCGGGAACTCTGGAATATCGCCGCACCCGCAGGATGTGAGATGCAGACGGCACGTATATTGCCGGACGGTAATGCATTAGTAGCTTGGTGCGGTCATCCGTCTACCATTCTGGAGGTAAATATGAAAGGAGAGGTCCTTTCTAAAACCGAGTTTGAAACAGGGATCGAACGTCCTCATGCACAATTCCGTCAAATAAACAAGAATAAGAAAGGCAATTATCTTGTGCCTTTATTTGCCACTTCGGAAGTGCGCGAAATTGCCCCTAATGGTCAACTGCTGAATAGTGTAAAGCTCTCCGGTACTCCTTTTTCCTCTGCTTTTCTGGACAACGGAGACTGTCTGGTTGCTTGTGGAGACGCTCATTGTTTCGTGCAACTGAATCTTGAATCGAATCGGATTGTTCGCCGGGTGAATGCCAATGACATAGAAGGTGTACAACTCTTTTTTGTAGCCCAACTCTTTCCTTTGCAGAATGGGGGACTTTATATCTGTAACTGGCAAGGGCACGACCGCGAAGCCGGTAAAGGGAAACACCCCCAGTTGGTCGAGATTGATTCGGAAGGCAAAGTGGTGTGGCAACTGAATGATAAAGTTAAATTCGGCATGATTTCTACTATTTGTCCGATTCGAGAATAGTGTCGGACCGTTTATTTTGTACATTTGCCGGGTGATATAAATCCTATTCTTCTAACGCAATGAAATGGCAACTCTGTAAATAGCTTCGCTTATATGGATGGTGAATAACGGAAAGAGCTGTTGTCCCCAACTGTCTGTGGCTTTACATAAGTCGCAGGGTGTTTTGTCAGTCTATATCGGAAACTATATAAAAGAAGTTATAAGACAATGAATACGAAAGTATATCCTCGCACCAATGATTTTCAGACTATCTATCTGAATACAGTCATAAAGAATCCTGCCATTATTGTAGGCGATTACACTATATATAATGATTTTGTAAATGACCCGCTTGATTTTGAGAAGAACAACGTTCTATATCATTATCCTATTAACAAAGACCGGTTGATAATTGGTAAGTTCTGTTCTGTTGCTTGCGGAACCAAGTTCCTTTTTAACAGTGCGAACCATACCTTGCGTTCTTTATCCAATTATACATTCCCTCTTTTCTTTGGAGAATGGGGCTTAGATAAAGAAGATATCGCTTCGGCTTGGGACAACAAAGGTGATATAGTGATAGGTAATGATGTGTGGATCGGGTATGAAGCAGTTATCATGTCCGGAGTGCATGTTGGGGATGGAGCGGTCATAGCATCACGGGCAGTAGTTACGAAAGATGTGCCTCCTTATACGATAGTAGGAGGAACGCCTGCCAGGGAGATACGGAAACGTTTCGATACCGATACAATCACTCAATTGCAGGAATTGCAATGGTGGAATTGGAGCATGGAAAAGATATCGAGATGCCTGCCTTGTATAATGGACGGGAAGATGGATGAATTGTTGGAATTTCGACCATGACTTGATTGAAACATGATATGTTTTTCGTTTCTTCATACGTCCGATAAGCTGATTAGTAATGGTCGGCTCTGCCTCTCTGGTATCGGGTAAAACATTGATAAATAACCTAATTTGAATCAAACATTTTTCCATATCGGTTCGTTTAATAAAAAACGAACTTAATATGTGTCAGGTATGAAATCTTTTATTTTAATGGTGATAGCCATGGTGTGTGTGGTTTCTTTGGAAGCACAGAATAAGTCTTTTTATGACTTCACTGTGAGAACAATTGACGGTAAGGAATTTCCTCTTTCATCTTTGAAAGGGAAGAAAGTGCTGGTAGTGAATGTAGCTTCCAAATGCGGACTGACTCCACAATATGCCAAGTTGCAGGAATTGTATGAGAAGTATAAGGATAAGAACTTTGTTATTATCGGCTTCCCTGCTAATAATTTTATGGGGCAGGAACCGGGAAGTAATGAGGAAATTGCCAAGTTCTGTTCATTGAACTATGATGTCACTTTTCCGATGATGTCCAAGATTTCTGTTAAGGGCAAAGATATGGCACCGCTTTATCAATGGCTGACAGAAAAGAAACTGAATGGGAAAGAGGATGCCCCGGTCCAGTGGAACTTTCAAAAGTTTATGATTGACGAGAACGGAAACTGGATTGGGTTCGTTGCCCCCAAAGAGAGTCCGTTCTCCGAGAAAATCCTTACTTGGATAGAGAAGAAATAAGGGATACTTTCTTCAACTCCTCTTCAAAGTTGGGAGTGAAAATGCCTTTGCCTAAGTTCTCTTTTATTTCTTTGACCGTCCAAAACCGTCCTCCGTCCAGTTCGTCGCTGGGGTGGATTTCACCGTCGTAAACTGTTTTATGAACAAATACGAGCTCTTTTTCACGTTCGGACTCAAACACATAATGAGTCAGAAGCTCAGGAGTAAAGTCCGTGATGCCTAACTCCTCACGGACTTCCCGCTTCAGAGCTATTTCTACACTTTCTCCTAAATCAATATGTCCGCCTACGGCTGTATCCCATTTCCCGGGCTGGATGTCTTTCCATTCGGGACGTTTTTGTAGATACAACTCTCCTTTGGTATTGAAGATGTGCAGGTGGACAACCGGATGAAGCAATCTGCTGCCGCTATGACATTCTCCACGAGTGGCGGCTCCGGTGATATTTCCCTGTTCATCGACAACGGGAAACATTTCTTGGTTATTATCACTTGGCATAATAGTCGCTATTATTTTCTTATCAGCAAGATTATATCGTAACTTACAATAGATATTTTTACGGTATTAATAAGGAAGAATCTCCATAACTCAGGAATCTGAAATCGTGGCTCAGGGCATAATCGTAAATCGTGCGCCAGTTCCCTTTCACGAAAGCGGAAACCAATAGAAGCAAGGTACTTTGCGGCTGGTGGAAATTAGTAACCATTACTTTCACTATTTTATACTGATAACCGGGAGCTATGATGATCTGCGTACTGGTATGAAGTGCTTCAAGCCCGTTTCTGTCGAGATACCCCAATATCTTTTGTAGGGCAACAACCGGAGGAATCTGGTCGTACTTTTCGTATGGCTGCCATTGTCTGACGTGCAGTTCCTGTTCCGTAGCGTCCGGATGATCGGCCAATGTGACCCCTATATGATACAAGCTTTCGAGCGTGCGCACGGAAGTGGTGCCTACGGCAATGGCGCAACCGTCATGGTCGATCAATTTCTTGATTGTATTCCGGTTGACGGATATATATTCCGTGTGCATCTCGTGTCCTTCAATTTCCTCGCTTTTCACCGGCTTAAAAGTTCCTGCCCCTACGTGCAATGTCAGTTCCTCAAGGTCTATGCCTTTTTCCTGCAATGCTTCCAGTACTCGCGGGGTGAAATGCAATCCGGCAGTAGGTGCGGCTACCGAACCTTTTATTTTGGAGTAAACAGTCTGATATGTTTCCTTGTCGCTTTCCTCCGTATTCCGGTTCAGATAGGGTGGGATAGGAAGTTCTCCGAACACTTCGAGGATATCGGCGAAAGTTACTTCGGGGTTATTCCATGCGAAGTCTACCCAATGGCTGGTACCTTTGCATTCTCCTCTCGTTGCTGTCAGAGTAATAGGAAAGCCTTTGACGGTCATTTCCCGTTTCAGTGTCCCGTCCTTCCATTTCTTCAGATTGCCGATCATGCAGAGCCATGCGGCGTGTTCCGTTTGCTGGAAGTTCAGTACATAATCATTGGGCTGAATCGGTTCGAGACAGAATACCTCAATCAGTGCACCTGTTTCTTTGCGGAAGTGAAGGCGCGCCTGGATGACTTTTGTATTGTTGAATATCATTAGGCTTCCTTTCGGCAGATATTCCGGTAAGGAAGTGAAAATATCTTCGGTCACTTCACTGTGGCGATACACCAATAGTTTCGACTGGTCGCGAACGGGTAGCGGGAATTTGGCAATACGTTCATCCGGCAATGGATAGTTGTATTCGCTAATATGGATATGTTTCGGATTCTCTTTCATTGTTGCTTGGTATAATAAGTTCTATTTGTTGCTTGTCCCATATTTTTTAGCTTTCATCCTGGAATAAAAAGAAAGAGGTTAGATTTTACTCTAACCTCTTGAAGATCAATTCGTCGGGATGACAAGATTCGAACTTGCGACCACACGCCCCCCAGACGCGTACTCTACCGGGCTGAGCTACATCCCGAATTGCGGTTGCAAAAGTACTGATTAATTTTTAAATAGCAAATAATTTGCTTGATTTTTGTTTTATCAATTCACTTGAATAAGGTTTCTAACTGTTATAGAGCTAAAAGAATGAGGCTCGGTGAAGATAGGGATGACAAAGTATTGCGCAGCTTCTTCAGACTTGCCGTAAACCAATTGTTGGACATTAGGAGAAAAGTTCCTCTCCATTCATAGTAAACTTCCAATTATCAAGAAACAAAGTTGTTTTTCATTAATTGCAATCTATAAATGCAAGTTCCGTTTATAGTTTGTTCCAGTGCACAATCAGTTTAGTATCAATTAATGGCAAGTTTACTGTCAATCAGAAAGAAATTTGTTGTTAATAGATGAGTTGCTATATACCTGTTCTCATACGTGCGGCATTAGCTATTTCTTTGTTTTTGAATGCCATAAAAAACTTTTCTGTTTATAATAAATCTAAATACAGACTGGGGTAAAGAACTAAGGGAGGGGCGTTTTGTTTATAAAATAATGCAAATAATTAGTATGTAATTTCCTCTGTATAATACTTTATTTCCTTTTTTAACGAATGGTAAATTTGGATATTATACATTTGTGGAAAGTCTTTAAGAGAGAGGTGATAAATGCAAAACAACAAAAACAAAGAAACGTTAGAGATATATGTCTTAGGTGACGATTTCAAGTATTATGAGAATCTGAAGTATCTTCCTTTAACTTCTTATCCTTCTAATATTCAATCAGCTTTGATTGTATATAGTTTGAGAGGAACGGCTAAAATCAGTGTGCACGAAGACGTGCATTGGATACAACCTGATGAGTTAATCATATTGTTGCCCGGACAATTTGTTTCATTCAGTGAACCTAGTGAGGACTTTTTAACTGTCACAATGGTAATATCTTCCTCTATGTTCGGCGATGCCCTAAGTGGTGTACCGCGCTTTTCTCCGCATTTCTTTTTCTATATGCGGAGCCATTATTATTATCCTCAGAATGAACGTGATGTTCTGCGGATATATAACTATTTGGGAATGATAAAAGATAAGGTGATGTCTACTGACGCGTACAGGAGGGAATTGATTATTCATTTACTGAGGTATCTGTATCTCGAACTGTTCAATGCTTACGAGAAAGAATCGATGTTGGTGAATACCCGTAAGGATACCCGTAAAGAGGAATTGGCAAATAAATTCTTCAGCCTTATCATGAAGCACTTCAAAGAGAATAAGGATGTGGCCTTTTATGCGGACAAATTATGTATCACTTCCAAATACCTGACCATGGTAATCAAGGAAACGAGCGGAAAGTCTGCTAAAGACTGGATTGTTGAATATATTATACTGGAGATAAAGGCTCTGTTGAAAAACACGAGTCTGAATATTCAGGAAATTGCGATTAGGACGAACTTTGCTAATCAATCGTCGCTTGGACGTTTTTTTAGAAAACATACGGGGATGTCATTGTCCCAGTATCGAATGAGTCATTTGGATTGAGAAAGTGGGGATGATTGCGATGCAATTATCAATATATATGGGAGAATAAGGGAATCAAGAAAGGGGAGTGGTGTTGAAGCCATTCCCCTTATATTTTTATTTTTGTCCGGACTGGGTCAGATTCCCATGCATTCACGGTAGAAGTCCAGCATTTCGAAAATTGTATCTTTGTCGGCGATCTGATTGATACGGATGTCTCCGATATCTTTCAGCAGTGTGAAGTTGATAGTGCCGGAAGTGTTCTTCTTGTCATGTGTCATAAACGCGTATAGTTGCTCGTACTTCTTGCAGTCGAATGTGAATACGCCATAGTTGTCCTTGATAAATTGGATCGTCTGACGCATCTTCTCTTTTGGGAAACCTACTTTGAGATGGGATAGATACAGTTCGCAGACAATTCCCCAAGCTACTGCATATCCGTGGAGTACGGGACGGTTTTCTGCCAGTGCCATACTTTCGAATGCGTGTCCTACCGTATGTCCCAAGTTCAAGGCCTTGCGGATTCCATGTTCAAACGGGTCCTGCTCTACGATGTCTTCTTTCACTTGCACCGACCGGCCGACCAGTTGCTTGAGGGCGGTATAATCAATGTCCGAGGTATTGAAATTCAGTAATTCGGCCCAATGTGCAGTATTGCTGATTAGTCCGTGTTTCAACATTTCTGCATATCCGGAGAAGAAATTATGTGCATCCAGCGTCCGTAAGAATTCTGTTTCGATTAATACGCTGTTTGCCGGGGCAAATGAGCCGATTTCGTTTTTCAGTCCGTTGAAGTTGATTCCTGTCTTACCACCGACAGAGGCGTCTACCATTGCCAGTAAAGTTGTCGGTATATTGATGTATGCAATACCGCGTTTGAAAGTGGCGGCGGCAAAACCTCCCAAATCGGTTACCATTCCTCCACCAAGGTTGATGAGCAATGAGTGGCGTGTAGCTCCCTGGGTACTTAGTGACATCCATACGGAAGCCAGTGTCTCTAGTGTCTTATGCACGTCTTCGGCTCCGATGCAGATTTCAATCGCATCTTTCAATGCGGGGAGTTCCTTCAAGGCAGGCAGGCAGAGACGTCGGGTATGCTCGTCTGTGAGGATGAATAATTTGTCATGCGGACACTGTTCTATGGCGCGGCTAAGGCTTGTTTCCAAGCTTTCGCAGAGAATAACTTCTTGTTTACTCATGATTCTTTTGCTTTTTTACTTTGCAAATGTATATAAAATATCTTTTTTTACTTACTTTTGTCTCGTTAAAACGTTCAAATCATGAAAGCATTATTACCCGTATTTTGTCGTCCTGTGGGATATTTGGTCTTATTGATAGCTCTGTTCATTCTTCCTGTGCTGTATATACAAGGAATGGTGACCGATCATAATCTGTTATTTTATAAAGAATGTACGAAGTTGCTGATGATGTCAGGATGCTTGTTGATAATCTTTGCATTAAGCAAGAATGAAAGCCGTGAAACGGAGCAGATTCGGAATGCGGCGGTTCGGAATGCGGTCTTTTTGACCTTCCTTTTTGTATTCGGCGGAATGTTGTGGCGTGTCATTCAAAGGGATATCATTAATGTGGATACTTCTTCTTTTCTGACTTTTTTGGTATTTAATGTGCTTTGTTTGGAGTTTGGTCTGCAAAAAGCGCGTGTTGATCGATTCTTCAAAAGATAATTTTCCTTTCAATTAAACCTTTTACGATTCAATTTGTCAAAAAGACATTGTTATTGCTACTAATATAATCGTAATTTAGGTAAATGAAAAGATTATCAGTCGGGTTGGTGCTGATGTTGTTATGCACCCTCTCTATTTTCGCACAGAATAAAGTGATTTCTGTTTCGGGACGTGTTGTGGAATCTGATTCTAAGGAGCCGGCAGCACAAGCCACCGTTCAATTATTGTCGTTACCCGATAGTGCTTATGCTGCTGGTATAGCCAGTAGTAATAAGGGCTGGTTTACGCTTCCGAAAGTGAAAGCCGGGAAATATCTGTTGAAGATTTCTTATATTGGTTTCCGCACAAAGTTTGTTCCTGTACAATTGTCAAACAATGTTCCTGAGAAAAAAATGGGGAATATTGCTCTGGAACCTGATGCTGTGATGTTGAGTGAGGCAGTGATTACGGGGACTGCTCCGGAGGTGACGGTGAAGGAAGATACGCTGGAGTATAATTCAACGGCTTATCGTACTCCTGAAGGTGCCATGCTGGAGGAGTTGGTAAAGAAACTTCCGGGAGCGGAGATTGATGATGACGGTAACGTCAAAATCAATGGTAAAGAAGTCAAGAAGATTATGGTGGACGGTAAGGAGTTCTTTGGCGGTGATGTGAAAACCGGTTTGAAGAATTTGCCGGTCAATATGATTGACAAGTTGAAAACATACGATAAAAAGTCCGACTTGGCCCGTGTTACCGGAATTGATGACGGAGAGGAGGAGACGGTTCTTGACTTGAAGGTGAAGAAAGGAATGAACCAGGGATGGTTCGGTAACGCGAATGTGGCAGGCGGGACTGAAAGCCGTTATTCAAGTAATGTAATGCTGAACCGTTTTGTTGAAAACAGTCAGTTCTCATTGATAGGATCAGCCAATAACGTGAATGACCAGGGATTCTCGGGCGGAGGAGGCCGACCCCGATTCCGGAATAGCAACGGTTTGACCGCCACTAAGATGCTCGGTGCAAACTTTGCCACCCAGACGGATAAACTGGAACTAGGCGGTAGTGCCCGTTATAATTTTAGTGACAGAGACGCTATATCTACTAATTATTCGGAACGTTTCTTGCAGAATGGCAACTCCTATTCTAATTCGAACAGTAAAGGTCGTAATAAGAATACTAACTTTAATGCCGATTTTCGTCTGGAATGGAAACCGGATACGTTGACTAACATTATTTTCCGTCCTAATTTTTCTTATGGAAAATCTGATGGGTATTCGATTTCAGAATCGGGAACGTTTAATGAGGACCCTTTTAACCTTGTGTCTAATCCGAATGCTTTTTTGAATAAGGTGGTATGGGATAGTGAGGATGACCCTTTGAAGGATATCCGTGTAAATGCGAGTAACAGTGAATCTATGTCAGAGAGTAAGAGTCTTTCGGCTAATGCTTCTTTGCAGTTGAACAGGAGGTTGAACAGTCTGGGACGTAACATTACATTCCGTGGTACATTCAGTTATGGTGATAATGACAGTGAGTCGTTTAGTGAGGCATTGACGCGCTATTTTGACGCAGTGGCCGGAAAGCCGGATGATGATAACAGGCGGTATACCACATCTCCTACGAAGAACTATGATTACACGGCAGAATTGACTTATAACGAACCGATAGCGAAAGCTACTTTTTTGCAGTTCCGTTATAAATTCCAATATAAATATAGTGAAAGCGACAGAAGCACCTATGATCTGATACCGGATGCTGACAAAGGTCAGGTTTGGGACTGGCATTTTGGTGACGAACTTCCTCTGGGATATGAGAATAACAGGGATCAGGATTTGAGTAAATATGCCAAGTATAATTATTATAATCATGATATAAATGCAGGGTTGAATCTTATCAGAGAAAAATATAGATTTAATGTAGGAGTCTCTCTGCAACCGCAAAATACTACGTTGACTTATAAGAAATCGGAGCTTGATACTATTGTGAAGCGGTCGGTCTTCAATTTTGCCCCGAATATTGATTTCCGTTATCGTTTCTCGAAGGTGAGCCAATTGCGCTTTACTTATCGCGGACGTGCGAGCCAGCCAAGTATGGAGAATTTGTTGGATATCACCGATGACTCAAACCCGCTGAATATCCGTATGGGTAACCCGGGATTGAAACCTTCTTTCTCTCATAATATGCGTTTGTTCTATAATACTTATAACGCGGACAGGCAGCAGGGGATAGTGGCACATGCTTTCTTCAATGCTACCCAGAATAGCATTACCAATGGTACTACTTATAATCAGGCTACCGGTGGAGTTACTGTGAAACCGGAAAATATCAATGGTAACTGGAATGCGTCGGGAATGTTCGGATTTAATACGGCTTTGAAGGATAAACGATTTACTGTCAGTACTTTCTCTCGTGTCGGATATACGAATGCGGTTGCTTATCTGTATAATCAACAGACAACTGTAAACGATAAGAATACAAGTACTACATTGAATTTAGGGGAAGATGTGAGAGGTACTTTCCGGAATGACTGGTTTGAGTTTACGGTGAACGGTTCTATAAATTATAACTTTGAGAAGAATAAGTTGCGTCCGGAGAATAACCAGGAACCGTACACTTTTGGTTATGGTGCCAGTACGAATATCAATATGCCTTGGAATATGTCATTGTCTACCAATATCACGAACAATGCCCGCCGCGGCTATCGGGATGCCAGTATGAACAGAAATGAACTTATCTGGAATGCACAAATTGCTCAGAGTTTCCTTAAAGGTAATGTGGCAACAATCAGTTTTGAGATTTATGATATATTGAAGCAACAGACTAATATCAGCCGTTCATTGACTGCCGATATGCGTTCTGTTTCTGAATATAATGGTGTAAATAGCTATTGTATGCTTCATTTTATCTATCGCCTGAATATCTTCGGAAATAAAGAAGCTCGCGGAAATATGCGTCACGGAGGTTTTGACGGTGGTGGTCATGGTCCTCGCGGTGGCGGAATGCGGCCTATGCGTTTCTAAGCCATAGCAAATATAGAATAGTGAAGTCCCGGTGCTGCGATGATGAGTTGTCACCGGGACTTTTTTGTTTATCCGATAATTTACTTTATATTTGTTGTTCCGTAGCTCTATAAAGAAGGAGATTTCTATGATTGATTGGAACTATATAGTGAGTCAGATAGCAACTGTGGCTTTTGATATACTCTATTTCGGAGCCATTATCAGTACGATTGTCATTATCATTCTTGACAATCGGAATCCTGTCAAGACTATGGCTTGGATACTCATCTTGCTTTTCCTGCCTATTGTGGGGCTTGTCTTTTACTTTTTCTTCGGCCGGAGTCAGCGTCGGGAGCGTATAATCGGACAAAAGAGCTACGACCGCTTGTTGAAGAAACCTATGGCGGAATACTTGGCGCAGGACTGTTCCGATATTCCCTATGAATACTCCCGTCTCATCCAGCTTTTTCGTCATACCAATCAGGCTTTTCCTTTCGAAGGGAACAGGGTGTCTGTCTATACGGAAGGCTACACCAAGTTACAGGCATTATTGCGCGAACTTCAGAAGGCGAAACAGCATATCCACATGGAATATTATATCTTTGAGGATGACGCCATTGGTCGTCTGGTGAGGGATGTATTGATAGAAAAGGCCTCGCAGGGAGTTGAAGTTAGGGTAATCTATGACGATGTGGGGTGCTGGCACGTACCCAATCGTTTTTTCGAGGAAATGCGTAATGCAGGCATTGAGGTGAGAAGCTTCCTGAAAGTGCGTTTCCCTTTGTTTACCAGCCGGGTAAATTATAGGAATCATAGAAAAATTGTAGTGATTGACGGGCGTGTGGGCTTTGTTGGCGGAATGAATCTTGCCGAACGCTATATGCGTGGCTTTTCTTGGGGAATATGGCGTGATACGCATATTATGCTCGAAGGCAAAGCGGTGCATGGTCTACAGACGGCTTTCCTGCTCGACTGGTATTTTGTGGACCGTACGTTGATTACAGCTTCCCGTTACTTCCCGAAAATAGATTCTTGCGGAACTTCTCTTGTGCAGATAGTCACAAGTGAACCTATCGGTCCATGGAAGGAGATTATGCAGGGATTGACCGTGGCAATTACCGGTGCGAAAAAGTACTTCTATATGCAGACCCCTTATTTCTTGCCGACGGAACAAATATTGGCAGCTATGCAAACTGCAGCTTTATCAGGAGTGGATGTGCGTCTTATGTTGCCAGAACGTGCTGATAACTGGATTACACATCTTGGGTCGCGTTCCTATCTGCGGGATGTGATGCAGGCGGGCGTTAAGGTTTTCTTTTATAAAAAGGGATTCCTGCATTCTAAATTAATGGTTTCGGATGATATGCTTTCTACGGTTGGTTCCACTAACGTGGACTTCCGCAGCTTTGAGCATAATTTTGAGGTGAATGCTTTCATGTATGATGTGGAGACAGCGCTTGAGATGAAAGAAATATTCCTTCAGGATCAGCGCGAAAGCACGCAGATATTCTTGAAAAACTGGGTAAGGCGTTCATGGAGGCAGAAGGCAGCGGAGTCTGTTGTTCGTCTGTTGGCTCCGCTACTTTAAATGTTATTCTGTGGTGAAATCTTATCTGAAGAGAGAGAAGTTAACACTTCCGTAAACTCTTCTTTCAATGAAGTGAGGGTTCTCTTCAAAATTATTATCTTTTCCATGTTCCAGTACAAATAATCCGTCTTCTTTGAGAAGGTTATTCTTGAAGATTAACTCCGGTATGGTTTCCAGTTCTTTTAGGGCGTAAGGAGGATCAGCAAAGATAAAGTCAAACTGTTCGCGACTGTTATTGATAAACTTGAATACATCTCCCCGTATCGGCAGACATTTGTCAGTCTGCACTTCCTTCATAATCTTGCAGATGAATGAATAGTGAGCCGGCTCCTTCTCAACACTGATAACGCGGTCGCAGCCTCTGGATACCAGTTCGATACTGATGCTGCCTGTTCCGGCAAACAAATCGAGTGCAGTGACTCCTTCCTCGAAATCAATATAATTGTTGAGTACATTAAACAGATTCTCTTTGGCAAAATCTGTCGTAGGACGTGCTTTAAAGGTTCGGGGCACATCAAATCTTCTTCGTTTATAAATACCGCTGATTACTCGCATGTTAATAAGGCTTGCATGTCAATATTAGTTGCAGGATTCATGATGAATACCTGTAAGATGAATTTTCTAAGTTCGTTCATCAGAATTTCTTTGTCGGGAAGGGTTCCGGTGAGATGAAGCTCATCCCGTTCCTGGTTGAATTCTAATTGTTTCCACGCATACAGCAAATAGTAAATACGATCTTCTGTATGGAAGCACTCGAAAGAATTAGCAAGCAGGAGATGTCCCCGTTCGAAACAATAGATGTCGATGCCTTCCTCACGTACGGAAACATACATTTTCTTGCTATTGCCCAGTCTGCTTTTTACGGAGAAATATTCAATGAGCGGAGTCGATTGAGAATAAAAACGAGCTTCGGGGTATTGTTCGGTTAGAAAAGAGTATGCGCTTCTGTCTATACCGAAGACAATAACTACATTATTCTTTTTCAGAATATTGTAAATGACCGTTTCATTTTCCCGCTTCTGATGGTTGTGATAGAATAAAAGGTCGGCCTGCTCTTCTTCAAACAAATCCAATGGCACTATCGTAAAACGCTTGCTAGCCAGCATGATGTTTACCCGTTTGTAAGAATGACCTAAGAAGTCCAATTCGTGAAACACAGCCTTGAGATTGGCTGTAAGAGATAAAGACGTATCAATCTCCTTTTCTATCACTGAGAAAGAGTCGTCATGAATCGGGTTATAGATAGAAAAAGAAAATCCATCCGTACTAAGACGGATGGATAAAGTATATTGTTTTGATTTAGTAAAATCAATCATTATTCCCAGTTACCAGCACCATTGTTTGGAGTGTCGATAGAACCTACCATCAAACCACTGTATTTACCTAATTTGGAATCTAAGTCTTTCAGGTTGATAATTTCCTGTTTGTCGAGTCCGCTCAAATAAGTATCGTATGGAGCTTTTACTTCGAACAAGTATACAGGAGCACCGGATTTAGCGGTATCGTTTCTAACATTCATTTCGAATTGAGCGCCATTTCCATGAGGGATAAATTTCATAGAATCCGGATTGAATCCTTTCGGATAGATAGTATCCAATACAGCTACCCACATAGTGTCACGTTTGAAGTTTTCAAGTCCCCATTTCTTAACTTCGTCATATCTGCCGGTCTTCTTAGCTTTTTCGATGATCGACATTGCTTTCTTTTCAGTTAATCCGTCTTCCAACTGCTTGTCTGTCAATTGTCCGATTTTCATAACGAACGGCAACTTCTGATTCTTAACGAAGTCAATCAATGTGTCCAATTTAGGAGCATACATTCCGTGGTGGAGCATACGGTATTCCTGCTGTGCTTTACGGATGTCAATTAGACGGGCAATGACTGCTTTTTCTCTGTCTTTTTTTGCGTTTTCAAAATTGATAGGACCCATGATGCTGTTGTAGCAGATGTAAATGAGTGCAGCAGCACAGAGCACTAATACAATATTAAATACTGTTTTCATGATAAATTATGTTTTTAGTTGTTATATTCGCATCGCAAAAATAGAATAAATTAATTTAAATACGATAGTTCCAGGAACTTTTTTCTCGTACAAAAATGATAAATAACTATTTAGAAAGGCAAATTAAGGAAAATTTTCCTTATGAACCAACTTTAGAGCAGGAAATTGCTGTAAAATCTCTTTCAGAGTTTCTTCTGTCTACCTTGGCGGATGAAGTTTTCATCCTCAGAGGCTATGCCGGTACTGGTAAAACATCTCTAGTAGGGGCATTGGTGAAAACGATGAACCAGTTGCAGCAAAAGTCTGTTTTACTGGCTCCAACGGGACGTGCGGCAAAAGTTTTTTCGGCCTATGCGGGACATTCTGCCTTTACTATCCATAAGAAAATATATAGACAACAGTCTTTTTCTAATGAAATCAGTAATTTTTCGATTAATGACAATCTTGCTACAAATACTTTGTTTATTGTTGATGAGGCTTCGATGATTTCTAATGAAGGGTTGTCGGGCAGTGTATTCGGTACGGGACGTTTGTTGGATGACTTGGTGCAGTTCGTGTATTCGGGACAAGGTTGCCGTCTTTTGTTAATGGGAGATACGGCACAGCTTCCGCCGGTGGGAGAGGAGTTAAGTCCCGCGTTGTTTGCCGATGCATTGAAAGGATATGGACTTGAAGTTCGTGAGGTCGATTTGACTCAAGTAGTTCGTCAGGTGCAACAATCCGGCATCTTGTGGAATGCGACTCAATTGCGGCAATTGATAGCAGCAGATGAATGCTATTCGTTACCAAAGATAAAAGTGACCGGCTTTCCGGATATACAAGTCGTTCCGGGAGTAGAATTGATAGAAAAGCTGACCGATTGTTATGACCATGACGGAATGGATGAAACGATTGTGATTTGTCGCTCTAATAAACGCGCGAACTTATATAATAATGGAATACGTGCGCAGATACTTTGGCGGGAAGATGAATTGAATTCCGGAGATATGTTAATGGTAGCCAAGAATAATTATTATTGGACGGAGAAATATAAAGAAATGGATTTCATAGCCAACGGAGAGATTGCAATTGTTCGCCGTGTCCGTCGTACCCGTGAAATGTACGGCTTCCGTTTTGCGGAAGTCACTCTCAGATTTCCCGATCAGAATGATTTTGAATTGGATGCTAATTTGTTGTTGGATACTCTACATTCAGATTCGCCTGCATTACCGAAAGCGGATAATGACCGGTTATTTTACACAGTGCTGGAAGATTATATCGATATTCCCAATAAACGTGACCGGATGAAGAAGATGAAAGCTGACCCACATTATAATGCGTTACAAGTGAAGTATGCGTATGCGGTCACTTGTCATAAGGCACAAGGTGGCCAGTGGCAGAATGTGTTCCTGGATCAGGGATATATGACGGATGAATACTTGACTCCCGATTACTTTCGTTGGTTGTATACGGCGTTTACTCGTGCGACGAAGACGTTGTATTTGGTGAATTATCCGAAAGAACAAGTGGAGTGATTTAGTTGAAAAAAACAGTAGATTAAAGGAGAAGTTCCCAATCTACTGTTTTTTTGATTCTATCTAAGAAGACAAGTTCCTGTCATTAGATTTTTTCAGGCTTTGGCACAAAGAGTTTTAGCACTTTGTTAGTGACTGATTATCGGAAGTTGTTTGGCTGTACACGTTGACCATTGTCATTATTTGTATCTGCCACATCCCACCAGATTTTCGTTCCCTGGTTGTCGCCCATCGGCCGGTTGGGGTTAAAGGATTCACTTTGAGGGTATTTGATCCGTTTGATGAACTTACCTTCAGGCACGTCACCGTCCGAGTTGTTTTCTTCGATATTCAGCAATTCAGGATAATCTGTACGGCGGAATTCTGCCCAACCTTCATTGCCGTTCGGGAAGATCGAAATCCATTTTTGGGTGATGATCTCTTTCAAGGCTTTCTCCTTGTCACTTCCGGATACATCTTGTTTGTTCTTCAATCCGTCAATATAGGCTTGTTTTTTAGCCTCATCAATATTATAGTAATCCATGGACGCTCTAATTCCGTCAATATAATATTGCTCAACTGAGCCTGTCGTCCAATTTCTGAGAGCAGCTTCTGCCAACATGAACCGACTCTCCGCATAGCTCATCCAAACCAGTTCGCGAGCTTCGCTAAACCAATAGTTATCATCTAAATTATTATGATCCGAACTTATCAGTTTATTACATCTTACAGGAGAGTAACTTTTTGTCGCATCCTCTCCTTGTACATCCATATTACCAATCGGACATCCGGCAAAGTCCTTATTGCTTTCTTTGGCTTCCTTAAGATCTGAAAATGGACTTGGGCGCCACCACAGTATTTCGCATCGGGGATCTAATACTTCAGATTCATTTTTATAGGCCTTTTCCAAATCTTTCGACATAACCATTTGCGCTCCCCAACCGAATATCAGCGCATGGATATTTTCAGATCCGCCGCCTCCTTCACCACCTTTGTCGATAGGGGCAACTTTCGGTACAGTTCTCATGTTGTCTGCATTGCTTTGCATCAAACCATAAGTACTCTCGATTGCTTTTTTCCCTTCTTCTTGGGCACGATCCGGATCGACATTTGAAATACGAAGCGCCAGACGCAAACGTAAAGTATTGGCAAAGCGTAACCATTTGTTGATGTCGCCTCCATAGCAACGGTCATTACTTCCTTTTCCTTCTCCCCAGTTCAAACCTTTGTCGGGTTTGATGTTGGTGATAGCTTCATCCAGCAGTTTGAACATAGCATCGTACACATCCTTTTGGCTGGTATATGAAATATACTGTGTCGGGGGTAACATTCCTTTTATGTAGTACGACAATGGAATATCACCGTATGTATCTGTCTGCATAGAAATGAGGAATGCATAATAAATACGGGTTACGTAGAACTCGTTCCAGTATTTGTCTTTATTGACGAAATGACAGACTTTGATAATTTGTGCATATTCGTTTGCAGTACGGTCATTATAGAAATGATCCCATCTGTTTCTGGACCAGTCGTCAGTATATACGTATGTGCAGGCTTTTTCATGGAAACCGGCAGATGTATTTGCCATATAGCCGGCATAAATGTCATGAGTTAAGTTGGTGGTTACCTGATAATCATTGTAAGGTCCCTCATTCGTTAGATTACGGAACAAACTACCAATTGAAGTTTCTGCTTCTTTTAATGCTTTTATATCAGCTTCAGGCAGTTCATAATCAATATCAATGCCTTCAGGACTTACATCGGTATTAGAAGTACCCGGTGAATAAGGAGGTTCGTACGGGTTGGTGTTCATTTCATCAAAATCTGAGCAAGCTGCTAGAGCAAGTAGAGATGCGAATGCAAGTGTTTTATAATAGAATTTCATAACTTCTTTTTATGTTTAGATTAGAAACCAAGATTAATAGAAAGACCGAATGTACGTGTGTAAGGAACAGACATATAATCGATAGCTTGAGAGAACATACTTGTGTCATAACCTCCTTCGGGACTTGTTCCCGGTGTATGTTTCATCAGGTAAGCCAAGTTACGGGCAACGAATGCTACGTTCAGTGAAGTTAAAGGAGTCTTCTTCAGTATGGATTTCGGGAAAGAATAACCTAATGACAATTCTTTCAATTTGATGAATGAAGCATCGTATACGAATTCTTCGGCCATACCACTCATTGATGTGTAATACCTTTGAGCGTTCATAGCTGTTGAGTTTACAGTACCGTCGGCGGTCACACCCGGAGCAACGATTTTCCAGCCATTCTCTGCATTACCACGATTAGCGGTGCGTGCTGCCAATCCTGTGCTGGTTGCCATTGCCTCGGATACAGAAACAATGTCACCACCAAATTTCATATCGAACAATGCAGAAAGAGTAAATCCTTTGTAGGTGAATGATGGAGAAACGGACATTAATAAGTCCGGTTCAATATTACCGATCGGATGATCCAATGTGTATTGGAAAGCGTCTTCACCGGAGACCTTGGTCGGACGACCTTGTTTATTAACTATCATATTACCGTTTTCATCACGCTTGTACAGGTTTTTGGCATAAATTTCACCCAAGCGGTGTCCTACGCGTGTACCGACATTGATTGGGAAATTTGCATCTCCATTGAAGAAGAGATAATCAACGCCATCTGCCAGTTCTTTTACTTTAGATACATTCCTGGATAAGTTGATATTCAAATCGAACGTGAAATCTTTCGTTTGTACAGGAGTAGAATATAGCATGAATTCGAATCCTTGGTTGACAATTAAACCGGAGTTAATCATTTTACCACCACTCCAAGGAGCCGGTGCAGGGACTTTCATGATCTGGTTCTTGGTACGGCTGTTGTAATAAGTGAAGTCGAATCCCAGACGATTATTGAGGAATTTCATATCCAAACCGGCTTCATACGAGGAGGAAATCTCCGGCTTCAACTGGTCATTCTTTTTAATATCAGATTTTGTGATATTGAGCACTCCGTTGCTGAATGCATAGCTCAATGTATTATACAGGTTGTATGGTTCTGTATCTTTACCTACTTGTGCGGCAGATAGGCGAACTTTGGCAAATGTGAGCCATGAAGGTAATGTCTTGTCTAATGAACGAAGAAAATCTGTTATGATGAAACTTAAGTTTGCAGATGGATAGAAGAATGAACGGTTGCTGGAGGGTAATGTGGACGACCAGTCGTTACGTGCAGTCAAGTCCATTGACAAATACTCTTTCCATGCAAGTTGTGCAGATGCAAATACAGAGTTGGTAGCGCGTTCGTGTCCAGCTTCAGCAGCACTGTTCAGAATATTTGCGGCATTGAATATCCATTGGTTCTTGTTCACCATGTCTTTTGTTTCAGCCGACAAGGTCTCAAATTTCTGATACATGAAGTTGGCACCTACTGTGTAGCCGATACGGAAATTTTCTCCGATACGGTTGTCTCCGGCAAGGATAAATTCTGCATTTGACTCAAAGAAGTTTTCCTCACTGCGGCTCATACGGTCATCGGTAATGTTTTCGATAGTTTTACCGATACCGTTCGATAAGTCGGTGCTTTGAACACGTGTACGGTAATAGTCGAATGCATATTTGGCGCTAAAGTGTAACCAGTCGGTAAAGTTGATTTTTGCGTTGTAGTATCCGAAAGCTCTCCAACGTTCGTCAGAATTATGGCGCTGGTCTTGTACGTAATATGGATTTTCCAATCCGGGGTTCGGGCCTGCCCAATTCACGTGTGCGGAGTTTTCTGTTGAATAATTCTTTAAATCATCCAAAGACACGTTGTGCGGAATACCGATTAACTGTGCAATAACTCCATAACTTCCGAAATAGGGACGATCTTCTGCCTTGGTTCGTGATAAGGAGACTTTTCCTTCCATAGAGAGATATTGGTTCATTTCTGCACCGGCGTTCAGGTCAATATTTATCTTATCCAATTTCTCGTTCGGGAATAAACCTTTATTGTTAGAACTGCCGAAAGATGCACGGAAATGAGACTTGTCGGTTACATTACTGATAGACACATTATGGTTGTGGGCAAAACCGGTGTTGAAATAATCTTCCAGTTTGTTTCCATACTTAGAATAAGCACGTTGTTCTCCGTTCCAGGCTTCTACCATGTGTCCATCCAATTCGCTACCCCAACTACTGCTCGCAGCCTTATTGTAAACACCGTCTGTTCCTTGACCGTAGCGTTCCTGCATTTTCAGTGTTTCAGCTACTGTGCTCCATGTGAAGTTCCCGCTATAACGAACACCGAATCCTTCTTTTTTTGAACCTTTTTTGGTTGTTATCAGGATGACACCATTACCGGCACGTGAACCGTAGAGAGCGGCAGCATTCGGACCTTTCAGTACAGAAATGGTTTCGATGTCATCGGGATTAATGTCGACAGAGGCACCGCCACGGTCTACACCGCCATAGTAAGAAGCGTCAGAACTGTTGTTGTCGCTGAAAGGCACACCATCGATAATCCATAAAGGTTGGTTATTGTCTGATAAGGAGGAATTACCACGAATCGTAATCTTGGTGGAACCTCCCAAACCTGTACCTGCCGTATTCATCTGAAGACCTGCCACTTTTCCTTGCAAAGCGCTTGTCACAGAAGGATCTCCGGTCTTGTTCAGCTGGTCGCTTTTTATTTCCTGAACTGCATATCCTAGCATTTTCTTTTCGCGTTTGATACCTAATGCGGTAACGACGACTTCATCGATAACTTGAGTATCGTCCGACATCGTGACATTGAGAGTCGGTTTGTTGCCCGGAATCTCTAATGTCTTATATCCTATATAGGAAAATACCAATACAGGTTGTTCACCGCTGACCTTGAGGGTATAATTGCCATCCATATCTGTAATGGTACCATTACTTGTTCCTTTTTGCAGGATACTGACACCAATCAGCATTTCTCCTTTAGTATCGATGACTTGTCCGGTAATCGTGTGTTCCTGGCCAACTTGTTGTTGGTTGGTTTGCTGTGCATTTTTTTCTGACAGGTATACAATATTGTCTTCTACCTTGTACGAAATGCTTGTTCCGCTCAGAAGAGAGTTGAGGACTTGTTCTAAAGAAGCGTCTTTTACATTCACTGCCTCTACTTGGGTGGCAGATAACTTGTCGTTATAAAAGAATTGATACTTAGACTGGGACTGTATCTGTTTAATAACAGTTCCTAAGTTTGTGCGTGTAGTTGATAATGTCAACTGTGCGGTAGCCCATTGTAATGGGATTGCCATGAAAATTAAAACCAATAAAGCTCGAAGTAAGTTCGACTTTTGAATAGAATGATTGCTTTCCATACATTTAATTTAATGGTTGTATAAAAATTATTGAACTAATAAAAGAAGTCTTATTTTCTTCTTTTATAAATAAAACAATGCTAACGCAATAAACACTTAGTCTAATTTATCTTTTTTTCTTTATATAATTAAGAGTATTATGATTTCGTGTGTAAATCCCTTTGTACTATCATTGCAGTGCTTCTCATTTAAGAGTTGTGACATGGGCTTGGCACAGTTGTGCCACCACGGTGTCATTGTTGTGACAAGCCCGTGGCACAGTTGTGCCAATGCTGTGTTGCAGTTATGTCAATTGAGAGACCGGATTACCAGTCATAGTCTTCAACGTATGCATCAAATTCTTGTGTGGTGGTAACTCCGCAGTTTCTGAGGATATTCAGTATATGCTGTTGTTCGGAAGGAGAGAGTAAACGTTCGCCTTTACGGGCACGATAGTAGGTTCTACGTCCTAAATAGTTCATTAGGTGTAGGATAACGGTTTGCATTTGTTTATAAGGTAGATTCTCTAAGATTCCGATGAATCCTTGGGCGTATCGTACTTTTGTACTGGAACGGTAATGGGGACAGCCGCCTTTCACGGTAGACAGATATTTGGGACTGATGATAATCCAGTGCTCTATGTTTTCCGGTACGCTTTGTTCTGTAAGTTGTCTTAGGCAGGTACCTGCTTGGGGGCATTGTCGGTTAAGGCACATCGAATATTGATAAGGGACTTTTGCAAAGTCAATTTTTTCTTCCATGATTTGTAGATGTTTGTTGAGCAAAAGTAGTGAAAACTTATTGAAAAATAGCCTGAAAGCAAAGAAGTTTACTTTCAGACTACCACTTTTAGTCGAAATCTCAATGAATAGCCGCTTTCAGAAGTGAACTGAAGGACAGCAATTGAAATAGCGGCACACTATTGAATAAAGGATTATTGCTCTTTAGAGAAAGAATAAGGCATATCTTCTTCTTTCGTACCTCTGTTCATATTCGGTTGATTACTCATATCTACTTTGATGATACCACCTTTGAATAATTCTTCGTGGCGAAGATAATTTTTAGTATAGTCAGTGCCGTTTACGTTCATCGAATTGACATAGAAGTTCTTTTTACTGTTGTTCGGGGCATCAATCACCAAACTGTTGCCATTCTCAAAATGAAGTGTGGCTTTCTTGAATAAAGGAGCGCCTACGATATATTCATCCGTTCCCGGACAAACAGGATAGAAACCTAATGCAGAGAATACATACCAGGCGGAAGTTTGTCCGTTGTCTTCGTCACCGCAATAACCGTCAGGCCCCGGAGTGTACATTCTGTCCATGACTTGGCGCAACCAGTACTGGGCTTTCCAGGGCTGGCCTGCATAATCATATAAATAAATCATGTGCTGGATAGGCTGATTGCCGTGTGCATAATTACCCATATTCATAACGGTCATTTCGCGAATTTCATGAATCACCTGTCCGTAGTAACTGTCATCGAATACGGGAGGTACAGCAAAAACGGAGTCCATCATAGTGACGAACATCTCTTTTCCGCCCATTAAGTCGATTAGTCCTTGCGGATCATGGAACACAGACCAGGTGTAGTGCCAGCTATTTCCTTCTGTAAAGGCATCGCCCCATTTCAATGGAGAGAATGGTGACTGGAATGTACCGTCTTCATTGCGTCCGCGCATTAATTTAGACTCCTTGTCGAAGAGATTTTTGTAATTCATGGCACGCTTTGCAAAAAGATTGATCTCTTTTTTCGGGCGTTTCAGTTCTTTAGCCAGTTTGTAGATACACCAGTCGTCGTATGCATATTCCAGTGTACGTGCTGCATTCTCGTTGATTTTCACATCGTATGGTACATATCCCAGCTTGTTATAATATTCATGTCCCAAGCGTCCTGTTGAAGATACTTCAGAATGTACATTCTCTGTTCCATGCAGCAATCCTTCATACAGCGTTTTTATATCGTCCACTTTCACGCCTTTCATGTAAGCATCTACCAGAACAGAAGCCGAATTATTGCCTACCATACATCCTCTGTGTCCCGGACTTGCCCATTCGGGGAAGAACCCGCTTTCTTTATATGTATTGATAAGTCCTTCCTGCATCTCCTTGTTAACCGAAGGATACATCAGATTCAGTAACGGGAACAGACATCGGAACGTATCCCAAAAACCTGTGTCGGTATACATATATCCCGGCAATACTTGTCCGTTATATGGACTGTAATGAATCGGCCGGCCGTTCGCGTCCAGTTCGTAGAACTTGCGCGGGAACAGGAGTGAACGGTATAAACAGGAATAGAATGTACGATATTGATCCAGATTGCCGCCTTCCACTTCAATTTTTCCTAATACCTGGTTCCATGCTTCTTTTCCTTTCTTGGCTACTTGCTCGATATTGTCCTTGCCCAGTTCTTTCATGTTGACAGCCGCCTGTTCGAAGCTGATAAAAGAAGAAGCAATCCTTGCGTGCACCTGTTCGCCCTTATGTGTCCGGAAACCGATAATAGCTCCGGCATGGTCAGTTGTTTGTTCGGTAACGTTTTCTTGAAGATTGCCATTGGCTACTGTTGCTTTGTATGTGAAAGGCTTGTCGAACTCGATGATAAAGTAATTCTTGAAGTTTTCGGGAACTCCTCCGCTATTGCGGGTGGTATAGCCGATAATCTTGTTTTCCTCCGGAATCACTTTGACATACGAGCCTTTGTCGAAAGCGTCCACTATGATATAAGAATGTTCATTTTCCGGGAAAGTGAAGCGGAAAAGGACAGCGCGTTCCGTCGGTGCCATTTCCGTCACGATGTCATGTTCGGCGAGATATACTTTATAATAATAAGGAGTGGCGATCTCCCCTTTGTGGGCAAACCAGCTTGCGCGCTTTTCTTCGTTAAACTCCGGTTTGCCTACTACGGGCATGATAGAGAACTGTCCGTAGTCGTTAATCCACGGACTGGGTTGATGCGTCTGCTTGAAACCGCGAATCTTGTTAGCGGTATAAGTGTATTGCCAGCCGTCACCCATTTTTCCTGTCTGCGGAGTCCAGAAGTTCATCCCCCAGGGACGGGCAATGGCCGGATAAGTATTACCTGTTGATAATTCGAAAGTAGACTGGGAACCCATTAGCGGGTTGACATACTGTGTCCGGTCTTTGGCTTTGGCAAAGAATGTGCAAGCAAGTACACAAACTATTATTAATAGTCTTTTCATGGCGTATATGTTTTAATAGTAAGCAATCAAACGTATTATCTCACTCCCCATTTCGTGGGTTGGGCGGTCATTTTGATTTCCATTGTTCCTCCGTTTGCAATATCCTGATGATGGAAGAATGGGGTATTCAACGGTTGGCCGTTCAGTGTTACGCTTTCAATATATTTGTTCTTCTTTTCGTTGTTTTTTACTACGATACTGAATGTCTTTTCTTCGGGCAGATTAATAACTGCCTTGTCGAAGGCGGGACGTCCGATAGAATATATCGGTTTGCCGGGACATACCTGATAGAATCCCATAGAATTGAGTATATACCAGGCAGACATTTGTCCGCAGTCTTCATTACCTGACAGTCCGTCTGTACTGTTGGCATATTGGCTTTGATAAACACTGTCTACCAGTTCCTGTGTTCTCCACGGGCGGTTGACGTAGTTGTACAGGTGAATGACGTGATGACTCGGTTCATTGCCGTGCGCATATTGTCCGATAAGGCCGCTGATGTCTGACGAAATCATTTCTCCTTCGAGTGATGAATCTACCGTAAACAGTGAGTCGAGTTTTTGTACAAAAGCGTCTTCACCTCCCATTAGATTAACCAATCCATCTACATCGTGAGGTACAAACCAAGTCCATTGCCAAGCTGTTCCTTCGCAATAATCATCGCTGCGGTGAGTAGAGGCACGTGGGTTGAACGGGGTACGCCATTCACCTTTTGAATCCAGTCCGCGCATGAAGCGGGTAGATTTGTCGAAATAAAACTCGTAGGCTTTGGCAAAACGTTCGTATTTGGCTTTTGTTTCAAAGTCGCTCATTGCTTCAGCGAAGATAGAAATACACCAGTCGTCGTATGCATATTCCAACGCTTTGGCTACCGATTCATTTTCACGGTCACAAGGAATGTAGCCGATTGCGTTCTTGTAATATTTGGCTTTCGGCATAAGGTGGGGTAACACCAGGACCGGGCATTTAATACCGGTAGTGTCATATTCCGCAGCGCGCAGAGATGCTTTGTATGCTTCTTTGGCATCAAAATTACGGTAACCTTTCATATATGCATCCACGATGACCGGAACGGCATGATAACCAATCATAGTACCGGTATAGTTGGAGCCCAGATCCCACATCGGGTATATTCCGCCTTCCTGATGTTTTTTGATGAGCGAATTGATAAACTGATTGTTCAGATCCGGGTCGATAATTGTCATTAACGGATGCAGTGCACGGAAGGTGTCCCATAAAGAGAATACAGTATACAGGGGATTGATTGTATCTCCCTGATGTACTTCGAGATCCATTCCCAGGTAACGTCCATCTGCGTCCGTGAACAGGTTCGGACTGATAGCCGTATGATATAGAGCGGTGTAGAAGATCGTTTTGTCGTCCTTGTCGGGAGTCGTAATATCTATCTTTGACAGATACTGATTCCAAGCGGAGCGTGCATTCTTGCGCACTTTATCGAAATCCCAGCCGGGTATCTCCGATTCTACATTCTTGCGTGCACCGGCTATGTCGACGGCAGATATACCTACTTTAACCAGTACTTGTTCATCTTTGGTGGTATTAAAGTGTAATAAAACTTTGCAGACAGGAAGCCGCTTACCGTTATCCATAGTGATGGAATCGGTCACCAACGTATAAGAGAACGGTTTGGAGAACTTGGCATAGAAATTAATATATTGGTCGAAAGCCCAATAAGTTGTTTTCTTATGTCCGCAGATTTCCGTGTCGCTGATAACCTCGATCCCCATGTCGGAATTAGTCTGCCGTTGCAGGCTGTAATCCAAGTCAAGAATAAATCCGGCTTCGGAACTTTCGGGGAAGGTGTAGCGATGGATAGCGCCACGTTTGGTAGCCGATATCTCGGCTTTTACCTGATAAGTGTCCAGAAAAACGGAATAATATCCCGGTTCTGCCGTTTCATTCTCGTGCGAGAAGGCGGAGGAATACGCTAATTGCTGACTTTGCGGATCAGTGGTCTGATATCGCTGTTCGCCGACAGTCGGCATGAGTAGTACGTCGCCGTAGTCACAACATCCTGTGCCACTGACGTGCGTGTGTGAGAATCCGTTAATGGTAGAGTCTTCATAATAATAGCCTGAACAGGCATCCCAGCCATCAATCCGGGTATCCGGGCTTGGCTGGATCATTCCGTGCGGAACTACTGCTCCGGGAAACGTATGCCCGTGTCCGCCGGTACCGATAAAGGGATTGACAAAAACGCTATAATCTTTCTCATTAGTGGGAGCTGTACAGGAGTTGAGTGCGAAGAATCCTCCTAAACATCCTACTATTAGGAATGTTTTTAGTTTCATGGTAGTAATAGCTTTTAGTTTTGCCGAAAGCAATCCCTTTATTTCGGGGAAATAAAGATATTGCTTCCTACAATTTTATAATCAATAGGTATAGAGTTTTGTAATGACGTTAGCACAGAATCGATCGTCGACTTTCTTCTCAGTACACCGGAGTAAGTCTTATCCGCCCGGATGTCCGGTGACAGGATAATCTTCACGTCATAAAAACGTTCCAGTGCTTTCGTAATGGTAAAGATATCGGCCTTTTGGAATGGAATCAGGTTGTCGTGCCATACGGCGTCCAACTTAGCATCCACCTGTTTCACAGTCAACCGTCCACTTTTTTTGTTTAACTCGGCACGTTGGCCGGGGGCGAGAATAATCTGCCCTTCCTCCTTATTGCCTTTCACTTCAATTTCACCTTCAATCAGTGTTGCTTCCGCTACCCGGCAACTCTTATCGGATTTAAAGTTGAATGTGGTTCCCAATACACGTACACGCATAGCGTCGCTTTGTACGGTAAATGGTTTATGACGGTTCTTTGTTACCTCAAAATAGGCTTCTCCTTCCAGATAGACATTACGTTCTTTTTCAGAAAACTCGCGTGGATACTTTAAGGTCGCAAGGTTGTTCAGCCAGACTCTGGTACCGTCCGGTAGAACCACTTCCTTTACGATACCTTCGTTGGCAACGGCGACCATTAATTGCTGGTCTGCCCCGTTATGATAGAACCAGTACCCGGCTCCGCCTCCCATAAGAAGAATGACGGCAATAACGGCAGCATATCTCATCCAACGATGCATACGCAGTAGTTTGGCCTGTTTCCCTTTTGCTTCATCCAACTTTTTGTATAACAGCTTTTCAGCATGAGCTATCCGTTGTTCGTCGGCATATCGGTCGAATTTACCCAAATGATAAATTTCTTCCATGCGAAAGAGTTGACGGGCATTTTCTTCCGATTCTTTCATCCAAGCATTTACTTCGATGATTTCTTCTTCCGAGCATTGCCCAGTCAAATATTTATTCATTATGTCTTCACTTAGATTTCTCATTTTCTTTTCCTTCATATAAATAATACAATTCAGAACCTAAAAACACTTAGCTTACTTGCACAAAAATAAGACTATAATGATCCAAAGAGGATCTAGACGACTGCGTAAGTACTTCAGTGCCTTGTACATATGTGCTTCTATCGTGCGTAGTGAAACCCCGAGGACATCGGCTATCTCTTTGTTTTTCATATCATGCAGATAGCTGAGTTTGAAAACTTCTTTACACTTGTCCGGAAGTTCGTTGATTGCATCGTAGATTTCTTTCCGTAGTTCCCGGTCTTCAATCCTCCGGATCACTTCGTTGTTGTCCGGTTGATAGAATTCGGCACGCCTTTGGTTGATTTCTTCCATGGCGGCGCAGTAGCCGTCTTCCACATTGCGATGTTTCAGGACGTTGAGAGCACGGGTGTAAACGGCACGATAGAGAAAGGCTTGGATCTGATCTCCTATCTCTATGGTGTCTTTCCGCTTCCATAATTCTACAAATACATCCTGCACTACGTCCTCCGCTTCTTCCTCACCCACCAGACGGGTGGCGTAGAAAATCAGGTTGGGATAGTATCTGCGGAACAGTGCTTTATAAGTAATATCGAAGTTTTCGTTCATGCTCTCGGTCAGTTAAGTTTGGTTTTATTTATGGATTCTTTTCTTCGAATATGACGCCTATTGCTTTAGGGGTGTTACTCATTTCGAATTCCACAGTAGCTCCGCTCATGATCTGTTCATGGGTGAGATAAGTCTTATCGTAAGGTTGGCCGTCCACTTTGATTGACTGGATATAGATATTTTCTTTGTTTACGTTCGGAGCGAGTACTGTAAAAGTCTTGCCATTGGCGAGATGCAGCTTGATTTCCGGAAATAGGGGAGTGCCTATTTCATATCTTCCGCTGACCGGATTTACAGGATAGAATCCCATAGCACTGAATACGTACCATGCCGACATCTGTCCGCAGTCTTCATTGCCGCAAAGGCCGGCCGGTTCGTTCTTGTAGAGCTCATTCATTACTTTTGCCACGTAATATTGAGTCCGGTCATTGAATCCTATCGAATTGAACAGGTAGATAACGTGGTGGCTCGGTTCGTTGCCGTGCGCGTATTGACCGATCATTCCTGTGCTGAAAAGTGGGAGCTCGTCATCTTCGGACGGATGATAGGTAAACATACTATCCAGCTTTTCCGCAAACCGGTTTTTGCCTCCTACGAGATTGACCAGTCCGTCAACATCATGCTGTACAGACCAGAAATATTGCCATCCGTTGCTTTCGCAAATATGCGGAGTATAGTCGTCTGCTTTGAAATCTTTGATAAAGACGCCTTTGTCATCACGCGGTTGCATGAATGAAGTGGCCGGGTTATAGACATTCTTGTAGTTTTGCGAACGTTTATAGAATTCGTCTGCAATATCTTTCTTGCCCATTTTCTGTGCCATTTCGGCGATGCAGTAGTCATCGAAAGCATATTCCAGTGTTTTGGATAACGACCAGTTTTCTGCGTTATAGCTATCCGTCACGTTATAAGGTATATATCCTAATTTTTTGTAAAGCCCGATGCCCCGGTAATTGTCCAGGTTGGCAGTTGCTACGCAGGCAGCCAGTGCCTTTTCCGCATCAAAGTCTCCGATTCCTTTCAGATAAGCGTCTGCAATCACCGGAACAGCGTGGTAACCGATCATCATGTCCGTTTCGCTGCCGTAGAAGTTCCATACCGGCAGACGTCCGTTCTGTTCGTAGAAAGCGATGAAGGATTTCACCATATCGTTGACACGCTCCGGTTCGGTGTAGGTAAAAAGCGGGTGAGCGGCACGGTACGTGTCCCATAAGGAGAAAGTGCTGTAATTTACCCAACCGTCGGCTTGGTGTACTTTCTTGTCGGGACCGTAATAAGCTCCATCCACATCACTATAAATTGTCGGGGCGATCATTGAATGATAGATAGCTGTGTAGAAGTTCACTTTATCATCTTCGTTGTCACTTTTTACTTCAATCTTTCCGAGTTGGCGGTTCCAGTTAGCTTTGGTTGCAGCCAGATATTTGTCGAAGTTGTTTTCGGGGACTTCAGCTTGCAGGTTCTTGGCAGCTCCTTCCATGCTGACGCCGGAAATGGCTGTGCTGACAAGTATCTGCTCGCCTTCTTGAGTGTTGAAGTCGAAGCGTGCGATAGTAGCTGTGCCGATACGTTTGTTCTCTTTGACAATAGCCATTGTATCCAGTTCTATTTTCTCGAAAGGCTTGGAGAAGCGGGTACGGAAGTAGATGTGCTGATCTCGTGCCCAGCCGTCAGAGAAACGGTAACCTTGGATAGTGACGGAGTCTATCACCTCAATGTGAGAGTCGTTGGTAAAGTCCCAATTCATCGCTTTCTTCAAGTTCAGGAAGATAGCGGATTGAGCTTCGGGAAAGGTATACCGTTGGATACCGCAGCGTTCGGTTGCCGTCAATTCGACGTTGATATTATAATCGGTCAGGCGTACCTGATAATAGCCTGCATAGGCGCTTTCGTCATCGTGGGAGAACTTGGAGTGAATGCCCAGTGGAGCTTCTGCTTCTTTGTAAGGCAGCGTGACAGGCATAAAAGAGATATCATACAGATCTCCAGCTCCGGTACCGGAGAGGTGCGTGTGGCTGAATCCGGCAATCGTACTGTCCGGGTAAAAATATCCGGAGATGCGGTCCCAGCCGGGGAGTCCGTTATCCGGACTAAGTTGTACCATTCCAAATGGCGCTTGTGCGCCCGGATAAGTGTTTCCGGTGAAGTCTGTTCCTATAAATGGATTTACATAAGATGTGTAATCTATTTCATGTTTCTCTTGTGTAGGGGTACAAGAAATCAGCATGCAGATTAACAGCAGGCATAGACAAGTGGGTGTTCTCATCGTTCTTTGGGTATTAGTGATTATTTATTTTATTTATTTGAAGGATAAGAAAAATAATTAATCTGCGTGCAAAGGTAGAAAAAAACTGTGACAACCCTATATTATATACGCAATATTTTTAAAGTGAGGAAGATAGACTTTATAATTGTGTTTGTGCTTCCCGATATCGGAGATGTCCCTCACTGGCGTCGGAGACCGAGCCCTTGGTATCTTGATTCAAACCTTCTCTGCGTCCGGATTTGGATATAAAAAATAGAGTGTGTCTCACAGTAATTCCTACCTTAAGACACACTCTATTTATTTTATTTATTTACTTACTCTTAGATTCCTGCAAGTTCGAGTACTTTTTCAACTGCTGTCGGTAACCCGTCAGCGTTTTTGCCTCCGGCTGTTGCAAAGTGAGGCTGGCCGCCGCCGCCACCTTGAATCAGTTTGGCAGCTTCTTTCACCAGATTACCTGCTTTCAGACCACCGGCTACGAGGTTATCGCTAATCATAACTGTCAACATCGGTTTGCCTGCATCCGTACTTCCGGCTACGAAGAATAAGTTTTCTGTAATTTCGCCACGAAGCTGGAAAGCAATATTCTTCACCACTTCTGCGGGTAGAGGAGCACAGAACTTGATTACTTTGATGCCATGAATTTCCTGTATATTCTTCAACAGTCTTTCTTTCAAGGCCGCTTCTTTTTCTTTCATGAAATCTTCCACTTGTTTCTTCAAACCGGCATTCTCTTCAAGATATTTGCGGATAGCAATTCCCAAGTCAGGAGTGTTGTTGAAGAGTGCCTTCAGATCGCTGAGCGTATCCTGGATAGTATCCAACATTTCTTCTACACGTGCACCTGTGTAAGCTTCGATACGACGGACACCGGCAGCAACGGAACTTTCTGAGACAATCTTCACCATGCCGATGTTTCCTGTTGCGGCTACGTGTGTACCTCCACAAAACTCAATAGAAGAACCGAATTGAATCACACGTACTCTGTCACCGTATTTTTCGCCGAAAAGAGCGATAGCACCCAGCTCTTTTGCTTCTTCGATAGGAATGTTACGATATTCCTTCAAAGGAATATTGGCACGGATTCTTGCATTAACGATGTGTTCCACCTGGCGGATTTCTTCGTCTGTCACCTTCTGGAAGTGAGAGAAGTCGAAACGCAGTGAGTCCGGAGTGACCAATGAACCCTTTTGTTCGATGTGTTCGCCCAATACTTCGCGGAGAGCAGCGTCCAGCAAGTGAGTGGCCGAGTGGTTGGCTGCACAGGCAGCGCGTTTGTCGGTATTTACACAAGCCATGAACGGAGCTTCCGGGTGTTCCGGTAACTTTTTGGTAATATGTATCGGAAGATTGTTTTCTTTCTTGGTGTCGATTACTTCAATCGTTTCAAATTCGCTGACCAATACACCCGTGTCACCTACCTGGCCACCACTTTCTGCATAGAACGGTGTGTAGTCCAATACGATTTGATACAAAGTCTGGTTCTTTTGTTTGATCTGGCGATAACGGAGGATAGAGGCTTCATATTCGGTATAATCGTAACCTACAAATTCCGTTGTTCCTTCTTTCAGTGTAATCCAGTCGCCTGTCTCGATAGCGGCAGCGTTACGTGCACGCTGTTTCTGCTGTTGCATTTCCGCGTTGAATTCTTCGAGGTTTACAGTCATTCCGTTTTCGCGGAGAATCAGCTCTGTCAGGTCGAGCGGGAAACCGAATGTATCATATAAGGTGAAGGCATCTTTGCCGCTGATCTCTGTTTTTCCGGCAGCCTTGGTATCTTCCATTGTCTTGTCCAACAGACGGATTCCGGTTTCCAGTGTGCGGAGGAATGCTTCTTCTTCTTCTTTGATAACTTTCTCGATCAGGTTTTTCTGTGCTATCAATTCAGGATAAGCGTCTCCCATGTTATCAATCAATACCGGAAGCAACTTGTACATGAATGCTTGTTTTTGTCCGAGGAAAGTATATCCGTAACGAACAGCACGGCGGAGGATACGGCGAATTACATAACCCGCTTTTGCGTTAGAGGGCAATTGGCCGTCTGTGATAGAGAAAGCGATGGTGCGGATATGGTCGGCAATCACGCGCATAGCGATGTCCTGCTGTTTGTCTTTTCCGTATTCTGTGCCTGACATGACAGCAATCGCTTTCAGCATCGGTTGGAATACGTCCGTATCATAGTTGGACGTTTTGCCTTGCAGTGCCATACAGAGACGCTCAAATCCCATACCGGTGTCAATTACTTTTGCCGGAAGCGGTTCGAGGCTACTGTCTGCTTTGCGGTTATATTGCATAAATACAAGGTTCCAGATTTCAATTACCTGCGGGTGATCGTGGTTGACTAGATCACGACCGGAGATTTTTGCACGTTCTTCAGCAGGACGGAGGTCGATATGAATTTCGGAACAGGGTCCGCAAGGTCCTGTATCACCCATTTCCCAGAAGTTATCGTGTTTGTTGCCATTGATGATATGATCTTTCGGTAGGAATTGCTCCCAGTAAGAAGCGGCTTCGTCGTCACGGCTCAGTCCTTCTTCGGGGCTTCCTTCAAATACAGTGGCATAGAGATGTTCCGGATTCAGTTTCAGTACTTCTACCAGGTATTCCCATGCCCAGTTGATTGCTTCTTTTTTGAAGTAATCACCGAAGGACCAGTTGCCGAGCATTTCAAACATGGTGTGGTGGTACGTATCGTGTCCGACTTCTTCCAGGTCATTGTGCTTTCCGCTTACGCGCAGACATTTCTGAGAGTCCGCGACTCTTTGGTATTTCGCCGGGTGGTTACCCAAAATAATATCTTTAAACTGGTTCATACCCGCGTTGGTAAACATCAGGGTAGGGTCGTCTTTTATCACCATGGGAGCCGACGGAACGATGTGGTGTCCTTTCGACTCAAAGAAATTCTTGAATGAATCTCTGATTTCTTTTGCAGTCAACATATCTTCTATATATCTATCGTTGAGGTTAATATTCTCAAAAAACTGTGCAAAGATAGCTTGTTTTTATTACTTTTGCCGTATTAACAAGCGAAATATTTCCAAAAAGATGCGCAAAGTATACTATATCTATAATCCACAGACCCAGACTTATGACCGAATTTATCCTACTGTACGGCAGCGTGCGCTCAGTATCTTGCGCAGACTCTTTTACGGTATGGGGCTGGGAGCAGGCTGTTTCATCGTGTTGCTCTTTATCTTCGGTTCACCGTCAGAAAAGGAATTGCGAATAGAAAACAGTCGTTTACAGGCGCAATATAATGTACTTTCCCGCCGTTTGGATGACGCCATGGGGGTACTTCAGGATATTCAGCAGCGTGATGATAACTTGTACCGCGTGATTCTGCAAGCTGACCCGGTTTCTCCGGCTATTCGTCAGGCAGGATACGGAGGTACGAACCGTTATGAAGAACTTATGGACTTGGCCAATGCCAAGCTTGTCGTAAATACCACTCAAAAGTTGGATGTATTGTCCAAACGACTGTATATTCAATCCAAATCTTTTGATGATGTGGTGGATATGTGCAAGAACCATGACGAGATGTTGAAATGTATTCCGGCCATTCAGCCTATTTCCAATAAAGACCTTCGTCAGACCGCTTCCGGTTACGGAACGCGTATCGATCCGATTTATGGAACGACGAAGTTTCATTCCGGTATGGACTTTTCGGCTCATCCGGGGACAGATGTATATGCTACCGGAGATGGAACTGTCGTGAAAGTGGGATGGGAAACCGGATACGGTAATACGATTGAGATAGATCATGGCTTTGGATATATGACGCGCTATGCTCACTTGCAAGGTTTCAATACGAAAGTGGGTAAGAGGGTTGTACGTGGTGAAGTTATCGGAAAGGTGGGGAGTACGGGAAAGAGTACCGGACCGCATCTTCATTATGAAGTGCACGTGAAAGGTCAGGTGGTGAATCCTGTAAACTATTATTTCATGGATCTGAGTGCAGAAGATTATGAGAAGATGATACAGTTAGCTGCCAACCATGGTAAGGTGTTCGATTAAATTTTAAAGAAACAAAAGAATGCTATGCTCAATACGGATAAGGAATTAAAGCTGTATTATTCAATAGGTGAAGTGGCCGATATGTTTGGTGTCAATCAGTCTTTGCTCCGTTTCTGGGAAAAGGAGTTTCCACAGATCTCTCCCAAAACAACGGGAAGAGGGATACGCCAGTATCGCAAAGAAGATGTGGAGACGATCGGACTAATTTATCATTTGGTTAAGGAAAAAGGAATGACCCTTCCGGGTGCCAGACAGCGGTTGAAAGATAATAAAGAAGCTACTGTCCGCAATTATGAGATTGTGAACAGACTCAAAGCGATAAAGGATGAGTTGCTGGCAATCAAACGGGAACTCGACGGGCGGGAGTAAATTTTCTCGCCCCTACTTGCAAACATTTTAATTCGATGACTATTCTTCTACGCGGTTTACCTGCTTGATATTCTGAATCTTCTTCAGGTTGTTACAGATTGTCTTTACGTCTTCCACATCATGTACCCACAATTGTATCTTTCCTTCGAAGATGCCATCGTTGGTTTCGATTGTCAATTTGCGGATGTTGACATTCAGTTGTCGGGAGATAACTTGGGTTACTTCATTTAAAAGCCCCATACTGTCTATTCCTTTTATATATATATAGACGAGGAAGGAGAGTTCTTTGTGGGTATCCCATTCGGTAGCCAGAATACGGTTACCGTAACTGCTTTTCAGCTTGGCTGCAACCGGACATTGGCGTTTGTGGATAATAATCCGGTCGTTCTCATCGACATATCCCAAAACATCATCACCCGGAATGGGATGACAACATTCTGCCATGATATACTTCTTTTGAAGGCTTTCTTCCGTCAGTTTGAGTATTTGTTTCGGGTTAATTTTTTCTTTCTCTTGAGGTTGCTCTTTTTCTTCCGGCTTTTCTTTATTGGTATTGCCGAAAGAGAAAGTGAGGTATTTCTTCCAGTTGCTGGTTTGTTTTTCTTTCAGTTCGTTCTTGTCCACTTCTCCCAAAATGATAACCTTGCTGCCGATAGCTGCCAGCAGTTCCTCTTCGTTTTTGGCATTATGCAATTTACGCAATTTTTCAATCACGGAATCTTCCGGACGGATTTCCTCTTTTTTGAGAAATTCGCTAAGGATTTCTTCACCAAGCTTTTGGTTTACTTTGCGTTCTTTGCGCAGAATAGCGGCTATTTTGGCACGGGCACGGGCGGTTGTTGCAAACACCTCCCATTGCGGCTGTACACGTTGCGATTTAGATGTCAGAATCTCCACCTGGTCGCCACTTTGTAACTTGTGACTTAGTGGTACGAGTTTATGATTGACTTTGGCGCCGATACAATGGCTGCCGATATCAGTGTGCAGTGAGAAAGCAAAGTCCAGTGCTGTTGAATTTTGCGGCATCGTCTTTAACTCCCCTTTCGGTGTAAACACAAATATTTCGGAAGCAAAGAGGTTCAGTTTTATTGTATCCAGAAAGTCGATAGCGTCCGGTTGCGGATCATCCAGTATTTCCTTGATCGTTTTCAGCCATTTCTCTAATTCGCCTTCGTCCTCACTGCCGCCTCCCTCTTTATATTTCCAGTGAGCTGCGAAGCCTTGTTCGGCAACGTCGTTCATTCGTTCGCTGCGAATCTGAACTTCAATCCATTGCCCGTTGTTCCCCATCAGGGTAACGTGCAACGCCTGATAACCATTTGCCTTCGGATGACTTACCCAGTCACGGAGGCGGTCAGGATGAGGCTTGTATATTTTGGAGATAGAGACGTAGATATCGAAACAGTCGTTGAGTTCCTCCTCTATGTTGCGAGGCTCAAAAATAATACGGACGGCCAGTAAGTCGTAGATTTCTTCGAAAGGAACGTGCTTGGTCTGCATCTTGTTCCAGATTGAGTAGATTGATTTTACGCGGGCGAGAATCCGGTATTTCAATCCCATTTTATCGAGTTGTGTACGGATAGGAGCTGTGAAATCGTTGAATACCTTGTCGCGTTCGGCTGCTGTCGCATTCAACTTTTCTTCTATCTCGGCATATTCTTCGGGATGTTCGTATTTGAAACTTAGATTTTCGAGTTCGGTCTTTATTTTATAAAGCCCCAGACGGTTGGCAAGGGGAGCGTAGATATAAAGAGTTTCGCCGACTATCTTGTATTGCTTGTTGGGCAACATGGAACCAAGGGTACGCATATTGTGCAGGCGGTCGGCTATTTTGATAAGGATCACCCGGATATCGTTCGACATGGTAAGCAATAACTTTTTGAAATTTTCTGCTTGTGCCGAGGCACGGTCGCCAAAGATACCTCCGGATATTTTAGTAAGTCCATCTACAATTTGGGCAATCTTTGGACCAAAGATGTTTTCGATATCTTCTACCGTATAATCGGTGTCTTCCACTACATCATGCAGTAACGCTGCACAAATAGAAGTCGATCCGAGACCGATTTCGTTGCATACGATACTCGCCACAGCAATCGGGTGCATAATATAGGGTTCGCCCGAACGGCGTTTGATTCCTTTGTGCGCCTGATTGGCAAAGTTGAAAGCCTTCGTAATGATTTCAACACGTTTGCGATGTTTTGTAGCGAGATAATCATTCAGCAGTTCGTGGAACGCCTGATTGATCATCTCTTCATCAGCTATTTCTTTGGGGGTCAGATTATCCATAATTGTTATCCTTTCACTTGCTTACTTTTGCAAAAATAAGCAAATTTCCGAACGGTGCAAGCGGGATACCGTTTATTTGTATATTTTCAATCGTTTTCCTGCTGCAATCTTGGTGTTTGACATTCCGTTCCACCGCTGTATATCCTTAACACTGACACCATATTTTCCGGCAATAGTCGACAGAGTGTCTCCACTTTTTATTGTGTAGTAAGACAGTTTTCCTTTTCCAGCAACGGCTGTTGTAGCTTTGCGGGTACTAGGTGTATTCTCTTTTACGGCAACAGTTTTTCGGTTACGGAACAATTCATTCGAGCGATGTGCATAGATTGTATCTTGTTTGTCGATGAAATTGCTGATTGCTTCGATCGGCAACCGCAGGGTATAAGGCTTGCTGTCACCCGGGATAACTTGTTTCTTGTACTGTGGATTCAAACTCTTTATTTGATCCAATGGCACATTACAAAGATCGGCAATCTGTTCGAAATGCAGGTTCTTGTTCACTTGCACAGTGTCTGTGCTTGCCGGAATATTAGTTTCCATTGGACAAATATTGTGGTCGCAGTAATAGGTCATCACATAGTTGGCTGCAATAAAGGCAGGTACATAACCACGTGTTTCTTTGGGTAATAAATTGTAGATTTTCCAGTAATCCGTTTCACCGTTGGCGCGACGGATTGCTTTGTTGATTGTGCCGGGACCACAGTTGTAGGCGGCAATTACAAGGTTCCAGTCGCCGTAAATGGCGTACATCTCTTTCAGATAACGTGCGGCAGCCCATGTTGCTTTGATCGGGTCACGGCGTTCATCTACCAAACTGTTGGACTCCAGACCGTAGATTTTACCTGTGCCGATCATGAATTGCCACAAGCCTGATGCGCCGGCACGTGATACGGCGGAAGGGTTCAAAGCTGATTCAATGATAGGAAGATATTTAAGTTCCAATGGAAGTCCGTATGCATCCAATGCTTCTTCGAAAATCGGCATATAGAAGTTGCAGGCGCTCAGCATAAAAGAAACTTGATTACGTAGGCGTCCTGCATACATATCTATGAATTTGCGTACAATGTCGTTGTATGGCATTTCCATAATAGCCGGGATGCGTGAGAGGCGGTCCATGTAAACAGAATCACTGAATAAAGGATTTACTTCAGCCGTGCTGCAATCTTTGCCCAGATCAATGTAATTTTTGGCTTTCCAATCGTTCAGCAAACTGTCGAGCGGATAAGTCATACTCATAGGCAGGTCGATGCTTTCCTTACGTTCTGTACCATTTTCACGAATCACCACATCTACACTTTGGGCTTTTACTTGGGATGTTGCCAATAGTAAAAGAAGAATAATCGAACAATAGTTAACTAATTTCTTCATGCTTCAATAATAAGATCAATCTAAATTGTGTTTTTAAAATCGTAATACGCATTGCAAGCCGACCGATTTGCTTTTCAAACTATTTGAACGGAACTGGTTGTTATTGTCGATAACTGCCGGTTCCACTTTCATACTTAGGTCGGGGGTTATATCGAAGTTGGACAACTCGGCATCTACATAAGCGTCAATGATAGAGATGAGGTAAACTCCGATAAATGCAAATATACTAAGGTCCCGGTAACGCCGGAACATATCCTTTCTTCGTTTTAACGTACTTTTTAATTGTTCCTCGTTGTAAGAGGAATTAGGGGGCAGCAGATCTTCATAACTTTTAGTGTTTGGATTGCTGTCCATAATGTCCAGATAGGCTTGCGAATAGTCTTTATACATCTTGCCATTCCAACTCAAGGCATACGCACAACCGGCAAATCCTCCATATATAATAGGCAGTTTCCAGTATTTGCGGTTGTAAATCTGTCCTCCACCCGGGAATACGACGGCAAGCCAGGTAGCTTTGGTCGGATTAGGTACGAATATCTTTTTATTAATGTCTTGGGATGGAGGCGGAACCGTATCGGTATTCACGACAATGGCTGCCGGCTGTTCTATCTTCTTCAGTTCTTTTTTGTTGGCTGCATCAAGGCTGTCGGCTACTTGTATTTTAGCTGCCGATAAACTGTCAATAGACTGAAGATGCTTAGGTGGTAACATTATGCTGTCTTTTCGCAATGAATCTTGCTCTTGCATAGGGTCACGATGTCTTCGTGCACGGGCTTTTGGCGGTTCTCGGTGCGTAATGGTAGTATCTTTCTGAACTGGAGTTACAGGGGCTTGTGCATACACATCAATCCCTGCCATCTGTAAAAAACAGAGAAGCAGGGTGCTGATTAGTAACTGATATTTCTTGTTTTTTCTTGTCATTTATTTCTTTAGCGTATCGAAGATTTCCATGATACGTTCCAGTTCCTCCTCATTACTGAAAGGAATACTAATTTTCCCTTTCCCCTTTTCGGAGCAAGTGAGTTGTACCTTGGTGCTGAAAAAGCCTGAAAGTTGTTGCTTCAGTAAGTTAAATTCTTCCGGAAGTTTGGCACGTTTCGGAGTTATTTTCCGCGTACCGCTTTTCACAGCTTCACCTTCACTTAATGATTTTACAATCTCTTCGACTTTGCGGACTGAATATCCGTGTTCTTGTATTTCTTCGAATATTTTTACTTGTAGTTTAGGGTCGCCTAATGAAATCAACGCACGGGCATGTCCCATGTCTAACTGCTTGTTTTGTAGCGCCATTTGGATAGGAGCGGGTAGCTTGAGCAGACGCAAGTAATTGGCGATAGTCGTCCGGTTCTTGCCGATACGCTCGCTAAGGCGTTCTTGGGTCAGTTCATATTGGTCTAGCAGATGTTGATAAGCCAATGCGATTTCTACAGCATTCAGGTCTTCACGCTGGATATTCTCGATCAGCGCCATTTCCATCATGTTTTCGTCGTCGGCTGTGCGGATGTAAGCAGGGATTGTTTTTAATCCGGCTCTCTGTGAAGCACGGTAGCGGCGTTCACCTGCGATAATTTGGTATTCATTGTCCGATACCTTACGTAAAGTGATCGGTTGGATGATACCTATTTCCGCTATTGAATCAGCCAGTTCCTGCAAGGCCGTTTCGTCAAACTCACGGCGAGGCTGGTTAGGGTTGACTGAAATCTTAGCTAACTCTATTTCGTTAATGGAAGAAGAACCTTCGGTTTTCACATCATCCATTGAGAGCAAGGCGTCAAGTCCGCGTCCTAATGCATTTCTTCTTTGTGTTGCCATATCTTCTTCGTTACTTATTTATTACGGTTAATAATCTCTTTAGCAAGAGCCAGGTGGTTCTTGGCACCGGTGGAATCCGCATCATAAAGAATAGTCGGGACACCGTAGCTGGGAGCCTCGCTCAGTTTCACATTTCGTTGAATTACGGTGTTGAACACCAGTTCCTGGAAGTGGCGTTTTACTTCATCGTAGATTTGGTTTGCCTGGCGCAGGCGTGAATCGTACATCGTCAGCAGGAAACCTTCGATTTCCAATGCCGGATTCAATTTCGACTTGATAATCTTGATTGTGTTCAGCAGTTTGCTGATCCCTTCGAGAGCAAAATATTCGGCCTGCACGGGGATAATCACAGAATCGGCTGCCGTCAGGGCATTGATTGTAATAAGTCCTAATGAAGGAGAACAGTCTATCAGGATATAGTCATATTCTTTCTTCAAAGGAGTAAGTACTTCTTTCAGTATCTTTTCGCGGTTTGGGAGGTTCAGCATTTCAATCTCTGCTCCTACAAGATTGATGTGCGAAGAGATTACTTTTAAAGAATCAATTTCGGTGTCATGGATAGCGTCCTGTACGTTGGCTCTGTCAATGATACATTCATAGATAGTACATTCCGACTGCTTGATGTCCACTCCCAGACCGGAGGAGGCATTAGCTTGCGGGTCGGCGTCTACTACGAGTACCTTTTTTTCGAGTGTAGCAAGCGAAGCTGCGAGATTGATCGTAGTCGTTGTTTTTCCTACACCACCTTTTTGATTAGCCAAAGCAATAATTTTTCCCATATTCTCTAAATTTATTGGCAGCGAAATAAGTGATAAATCCTTAGAGCGCCTACGAAAAAAGAGAAACTTTGCAATTTCTGTTGATAAGTCACCTGTTTTGTTAATAACTGTCGGACGAAACAGATACCAAACTTCGACAGGTTCATCATCTACCTTTCTCTTTATGAGCTTGCAAATATACATATTTATATTGGATATTTATTTCTTTTTTTGCTCGCTTGCAGAAGATTAAGATTTGTAAACGGGTAGGAACAGGGAAGGAAGATACTTTTTCATCTGGAGGAAAGAGGGTTTGGAGGTACGGCTTCTTTTTGTTACTTTTGTGCGAATATTAAAAAGGAAAGGATTGAATATATGGAAAATAAGAAGCCGTTGATACTCGTTTCCAATGACGATGGGGTTATGGCCAAGGGTATTAATGAATTAGTGAGATTTCTTCGTCCTCTTGGGGACATTGTGGTCATGGCTCCTGACTCTCCGCGTTCCGGTAGCGGATGTGCGCTGACGGTGACGCAGCCTGTTCATTATCAACTGGTCAAGAAAGAAGTCGGATTAACAGTCTATAAGTGTACGGGAACGCCTACCGACTGCATCAAGCTGGCGCGCAATACCGTTCTCGACCGAGAACCGGATCTTGTGGTCGGAGGCATTAATCATGGAGATAATTCGGCAACTAATATGCATTATTCCGGTACTATGGGAGTGGTGGTTGAAGGTTGTCTGAATGGTATTCCTTCTATTGGCTTTTCGCTTTGTAACCATGACCATGATGCGGATTTTGAAGCTACGGGACTCTATGTACGCAAGATATCTGCTATGATATTGGAGAAAGGACTTCCTCCTTTAACTTGTTTGAATGTGAACTTCCCGAATACTGCCGATATCAAAGGAATAAGGATTTGTGAACAGGCAAAGGGACGTTGGACCGGGGAATGGACTCCTTGTCCCCGTTTGAATGATACAAATTATTTTTGGTTAACCGGTGAATTTACCGATCATGAACCGGAAAATGAGAAAAACGATCATTGGGCGTTGGTTAACGGCTATGTAGCTATCACCCCGACTACTGTTGACGTGACGGCTTATGGTTTTATGGACGAGCTTAATAAATGGTTCAGTTAAGAACCTTCAACTATCATGAAGTATTATCTGATTGTTGGTGAGGCTTCCGGTGACTTGCACGCTTCCCACTTGATGAGTGCCTTGAAAACGGCAGATCCGCAAGCCGATTTTCGCTTTTTCGGGGGCGACCTAATGGCTGCTGTTGGCGGCAAAATGGTGAAGCATTATAAAGAGCTGGCATATATGGGGTTTATTCCTGTATTGCTTCATTTGCGCACTATCTTTGCAAATATGAAACGTTGCAAAGAAGACATTGTTGCTTGGAATCCGGATGTCGTAATTTTGGTGGATTATCCGGGGTTCAACCTTGATATTGCCAAATTTGTTCATGCAAAGACGCAAATACCGGTCTACTATTATATATCTCCTAAGATATGGGCATGGAAGGAGTATCGCATCAAGAATATCAAACGTGATGTAGACGAATTGTTCTCTATACTTCCTTTTGAAGTTGAGTTTTTTGAAGGGAAGCATCAGTATCCCATTCACTATGTAGGAAACCCTACCGTGGACGAAGTGGCTGCTTATCAGGAAACGAACCCGAAAGACTTTGCTGCGTTTATTGCAGCAAACCAGTTGGAGAATAAACCGGTTATTGCTTTGCTGGCAGGTAGTCGGAAGCAAGAAATCAAGGATAATTTGCCTGATATGCTGAAAGCTGCTTCTGCTTTCCCGGATTATCAACTGGTATTAGCCGGTGCGCCCGGCATTACCCCGGAATATTATGAAAAGTATGTGGGGCAGGCGAACGTAAAAATTATATTCGGACAGACATACCGCATTTTACAGCATGCAGATGCGGCTTTGGTGACATCGGGAACGGCTACTCTCGAAACAGCTTTGTTTCGTGTTCCTCAGGTGGTTTGCTATCATACTCCGATTGGAAAAGTTATTTCGTTCCTACGACGTCACATTCTGACTGTGAAATATATTTCATTGGTTAATCTGATTGCTGACTGTGAGGTTGTTAAAGAGTTGGTTGCTGATACCATGACGGTAAAGAATATGCAGTGTGAACTGGCTAATCTTCTTGAAAATGAAGTGTATAAGAAGGAAATGCTTACTGGATATGATTATGTGGCGGAACGATTGGGACCTGCCGGTGCTCCCTGTCATGCAGCTCATGGAATAGTGAAGCTGTTGAAAAAATAACTTTCTTTTTCTGAATAAACGTAAAGCCGATGCAGTAATTGCACGGCTTTTTTATTTATTAAGCAGAAGATTAAAAAAGAAAGGAACAGATATGAAAAAATTTAAGTGGCTTTTAGGTATGTTAGTGCTGGCACTAATGCCAATGTTGCAATCATGTGATGATGATGATGGATATTCTATCGGAGATTTCAGTTGGGACTGGGCTACGGTCCGGACTACCGGTGGAGGAGGTTATTATTTGGTAGGTGACCGTTGGGGAATCATCGATCCGGTTGCTACTTCTATACCTTGGTTCAAACCTGTGGATGGTGAACGTGTGGTATCCTTTTTCAATCCTTTGGCTGACATGAGTGATGAAAAAGGTGTTCAGGTGAAAATGGAAGGTATTCAGGAAGTGTTGACTAAGGAAGTTGAGGAAATGACTGCTGAAAATGAAGAAGAATTTGGAAATGATCCTATTTTGATTTATCAGGGTGATATGTGGCTGGGAGGAAAGTTTCTGAACATTATCTTCCGCCAGAATTTGCCTCGCAGTGAAAAACATCGCATCAGTCTCGTGGAGAATAAGATAGCAACTGAGCCGGGTGAACCCGAAACTCCGGAAACTTTAAGCATCGGTGAAGACGGCTATGTTCATTTGGAGTTACGTTATAATACGTATGATGATGTAACAGACTATTGGGGGTGGGGACGAGTTTCCTATAATTTGGAAAAGTTCTACCCGACACCCAAAGAAGGTGAAACTACGATGAAAGGTTTTAAGGTAACGATTAACTCTGAAGAAAATGGAGAAGGAGTAGTGGTAGTACTTGACTTGGAACATCCGGTCGGTGTGCCGGAGAAAGCTAAAGATGTACATGCTACATCTGTAATCAGATAAATAACCTAACCTATGTAACTGTGTGTAAAAAAAGGTCGGGATAATTTTCGCAAAGAAAGTTTCCCGACCTTTATTTTTTATCTCTATTCTGAATATACAGATTTAAAACCAAGTGAGAGCATAAAGATAGACTACTGCTGCCGGTATAGCCATTAATGAACTGTCGAACCGATCAAGCATGCCTCCGTGTCCCGGAAGAATTGTCCCGGAATCTTTTACGTGAAGTTGGCGTTTTAGCAATGATTCTGTCAAGTCACCCCAAGTTCCGAACACTACAACTACCAGCGCCAATCCTGCCCATTGCCACATCGACATGAACGGAAAATAATGTGCCAGTATAAAGGAAGAACCAATAGCAACGATACCTCCGCCGATAGAGCCTTCCCACGATTTCTTAGGAGAAATACGCTCGAACAAACGATGCTTTCCGATCAGCGAACCGATGCAATATGCACCTGTGTCACTCAACCAAAGGAAGATGAAGATAGATAACGGCAAAATCGGGTTGTAGCTAACACTGATGTATTCCGAACTAGGATCATTGTGGAAAGCAAGTACGTTCAGTAGTGCGAATGGCAGACCGATATATAGCTGGCTAAGCATAGAATATGCCCAGTTCAGCACCGGATTTTCCTTTTTCAGGTATAACTCGCTAATCATTAAGTAGAGCAGTAGCAGTACGTAAGGAATAAAGATCTTGGAATCAGCTGCATCAATACAGAAGCCCATTACTGCAAGGAAGAGATAAGCTCCTCCCAGCATGATAATCGTTTTATTTACGTTTACTCCGTCAGCACGCATATTTACTAGTTGTCCAAACTCATAAATAGTCAAGGCGCTAATGATTATGAACAGTATACCGAAACTGAATGATGTGTAAAGGATGCATCCCACCAGAATGGCGACGAAAAGCACACCTGTAATAGCCCGTTTGATAAAATTGCTAGCCAAAATATTTGCGTTTTAAGTTGTTTTCTTTCCACCTTCCGCCGAGATCACCTTTTTTTCTATGGAAACTTTACCTTCCACGGTAATCTTAGCTTCGGTTGCCTCTTTCTCCTCTGTAGAGTTTTCAGCTTCTTCTTCCTTGATTTCTTTCTCCTTCTCTTTCACCTCTTCGGCCAGTCTCTTTTCCGCTTCGGCAGCTTCCTGACTTTCTTTGGCAGCCATGATTTCTTCTGAGCGGGAAGCCCAAGGGCGTTTTCCAAAGATACGTTCAACATCTTCGGCAAAGATTACTTCCTTATCAATTAGTAATTGAGCGAGCTGGTTGTGTCCTTCCCGATGTTCGGACAGAATTTTTTTTGCACGTTCATATTGCTCATTCACCATATTCTTGACTTCCGTATCAATCAGTTCGGCTGTCTTTTCACTATATGGACGATTGAAAGAATATTCTTCATTGTTATAATAGCATAAGTTAGGCAGTTTGTCGCTCATACCTAAATAAGCTATCATTCCGTATGCTTGTTTGGTGACTCTTTCCAAGTCGTTCATAGCACCTGTGGAGATACGATTGAGAAATAAATCTTCGGCAGCGCGTCCTCCTAGAGTGGCACACATTTCATCGAGCATTTGCTCTTTAGTTGTGATCTGGCGTTCCTCCGGCAAATACCAGGCAGCACCCAATGCACGTCCGCGAGGAACAATTGTCACTTTAATCAACGGGTTTGCATATTCCAGCAGCCAGGAGATCGAAGCGTGTCCCGCTTCATGCAGAGCGATAGAACGTCTTTCTGCTTCTGTTGTAATCTTTGTCTTCTTTTCCAAACCGCCGATGATGCGGTCTACGGCGTCGAGGAAGTCTTGTTTTCCAACGAACTTCTTGCCGTGACGGGCTGCAATCAGGGCCGCTTCATTACAAACATTGGCAATGTCCGCACCGGAGAACCCCGGAGTTTGGCGGGCAAGAAGGTCCACATCTACAGTATCATCTATCTTGATCGGGCGCAAATGCACACCGAATACTTCTTTACGTTCATTCAGGTCGGGCAAGTCTACATGTATCTGACGGTCAAAACGTCCGGCACGGAGTAAAGCCTTGTCGAGTACATCTACACGGTTGGTCGCGGCCAGGATGATTACACCACTATTGGAACCGAAACCGTCCATTTCAGTCAATAACTGGTTCAATGTATTCTCGCGTTCGTCATTTCCTCCCATTGCAGGATTCTTGCCACGGGCACGTCCAACGGCGTCAATCTCGTCAATAAATACGATACAAGGAGCTTTCTCTTTGGCTTGCTTAAACAAGTCGCGGACACGGGAAGCACCTACGCCGACAAACATTTCCACAAAGTCAGAACCTGCCAGCGAGAAGAAAGGTACATTAGCTTCACCGGCCACAGCTTTGGCGAGTAATGTTTTACCGGTCCCCGGAGGGCCTACCAGTAATGCTCCCTTAGGAATTTTACCTCCCAAGTCTGTATATTTTTGAGGTTCTTTCAAGAACTCCACAATTTCTTCTACTTCCTGTTTGGCTTCCGCCAAGCCGGCTACATCTTTGAATGTAATCTTGATCGCCCCTCCTTTTTCGAAAAGCTGGGCTTTTGATTTACCTACATTAAACACACCGCCAGGACCTCCACTACCACCGCCACTCATACGGCGCATGAAGAATATCCATAAAGCAATCAGCAGCACAAGCGGCAGGACCTGAATCAGGATAGCAGGGAATATATCTGATTTAGGCGGATAATCCGAGGTCCCGTCAAAATGACCGGCTTCTTTTTCTGCCTGCAAAAATTCTTCCAGTTTGTCAGTAGACGGCGCCCTACTTGTGATGATCGGGTTGCGCCCTACTTTGGTAGAGTCCGCTCCGAATACGGCACCTACGGAATTAGGTTTGAGATAAGCCTCAATCGACTTGTCCTCATACCCCAGCACTTTGCTGACATAACCGTTTTTAACGTAATCCTGAAATTCGCTGTATGTGACAGCTTTGTTTCCGGCTCCCCTTGAATCACTGCCCCACCAGAGGCCGAGAAGCATAAGGGCAATAATCATATACATCCAGTTCAAGTTGAACTTGGGCATATTAACCTTGTTGTTAGGTTTATTGCTATTGTTTTTGTTGCTACTATTATTGTCCATAATCGTTGATTAGTCTAAATCGGGGATTTGAATAAGTTTGGCATCTGCCCAAAGGTGTTCCAGATTATAAAAGGCTCTTGTTTCCGGTAGAAAAACATGTACCAGTACGTCCGCATAGTCCATAGCTACCCATTCTGCATTTCGAAGTCCGTCAACGGCAAAAGGTTTGCTGTCCGCACCTTTACGGGTAAATTCTTTGATAGAATCTACGATAGCACCAACCTGACTGGGAGAATTTCCCTGACAAATAACGAAGTATTTACAGATAGTATCTTCTATATTGGTTAAATCGGCAATAATGATGTTTTTACCTTTTTTCTCTTGAATTCCCTCTTTTATTTTTTCAATTAATACTTTAGTATCGTTCATTCTTTTAATTGAGATTA
>OGGQ01000156.1_pt1 | contig 93362 bp, 75 predicted proteins | sample 1571191 | NCBI WGS metagenome assembly OGGQ01 (sample SAMEA2582061, study PRJEB24529) | metagenome | biome: Human gut stool | place: China | collected 2011
CTTCCGTGTTCGCGCACTCGACCAGGATATTGAACTTTTTCAACAACAGGAGTACCAACGCTTCCGCCGAGTCTTTTAACGCCAAGCTCAAGGCCTTCAGGGCTCAATTCAGGGGCGTGCTTGACATTAAATTTTTTCTCTTTAGAGTCGCTAAGATTTTTGCATGAAAAGAATGAAATTCAAAACAAGAAGAACACGAACTCCACCTTATTTTTCACGTGAGCCCCAAATGCTAGTATTTTTGTTTAACACACCTTCTATAATCCCGTCACCACCAACTCTGACATCAAGAATATCAGTATCCGTTTTTAGCTCAACAATGATTCTGGAAACACTGGAAAGATTATGTTCTTGTTCAAAGATATATCTTTGTGGTCTTATCTCAAGATTGTGAAGATAACAGGCCAGAGCGCAATTGGAGGTTCCTGTTGCGGCCTCTTCGTTAATACTGTAAAGTGGGGCGAAATTCCGGCAAACAGCAGTGGATGCATTGTCTATATCAGATTCCGTGAGTGCGAAATAGTGAATACTAATACATTTCATTTCTTTGCTCAAAATAGATATTTCTTTGAAATTAGGAACCATTACCCCGATTTTGCGAATATTGCTGTTAATGCAGCAAAAAGGGCCGGTAATAATGTGTAATATTTCGACATAAGTCAATGATCATTTGTTGGTTACAAAATTACGGATTTTAGCGGATAACTTTATTATTATTGTTTTTTTGAGGCAAAATTAGGAGGGAATATTGTAGAAATTTTGAAGATGGAGAGATATTTAAGGCAAATAAGGTGTGTTAAATATTCTTTATAGTGTTACATGTTCAAATGTATGTTTATATATTTGTGTATTCAAAGAATGAGAATATGGAAACAGAATGCTTTACATGGGAAGAATTGGAAAAGTTGGCTTACGTGTTGAAAGCGGTGGCACACCCGAATCGGTTAAAAATTATATGTTTACTCTCGAAAAACGGTGAGATGAGCGTGTCGGATATATGTGACCGGATGGGATGTAGTCAGGCGTTGATTTCGCATCACCTGACAGATATGCAGGCGAAGGGAATCCTATTGATTCGGCGGGAGGGGCGTAATGCTTTTTATAGTATGGCGAGTGATCATGTCACGGAGGCCATGCGGTGCATGATGAAATGCACAAAGTAAGTCGTGAACTTTACGGGAGAACGGACGTTATAAGTAGTATAAATTAAAACGTGATATTATGGATAAATTCAATGAGTTGATTAATGGAGAAAAGCCGGTATTGGTGGACTTTTTTGCCACGTGGTGCGGGCCGTGTAAGATGATGCATCCGATTTTGGAGAATGTGAAAAAGAGGCTAGGTGACAAGGTAATCATCTTGAAGATAGACGTGGATGTGCCGGCTAACCGACAACCGGTGTATTTGTATCATATCCAGTCCGTGCCCACGTTGATGTTGTTTAAACAGGGAAAGGTGTTGTGGAATAATAGCGGGGTGGTTCAAGCATCACAGTTACAGGAAATAATTGAAAAGTATATATAACCCTAAAATCTAAGCGTGTATGAAATATTTGATTGTTGGTGGTGTGGCCGGTGGTGCCTCGACGGCAGCTCGTTTGCGTAGGCTCGATGAAAGTGCTGAAATTATTATGTTCGAGAGAGGTAATTACATCTCTTATGCCAATTGTGGTTTACCTTATTATATTGGAGAGTTGATATACGAACGGGAGAAACTTTTCGTGCAAACACCGGAAAGTTTTGCCGCACGATTTAATATTGAGGCTCGGGTGCGTTCGGAAGTGGAGCGTGTAAACCCGGAAAAGAAAACAATCACGGTACATAATTTGGATTCGGGAGGACTTTATGAAGAGACGTATGATAAATTGATCTTGTCGCCGGGAGCGGCTCCGGTTCGTCCACCACTAGAGGGAATTGATTCGGAGGGAATTTTTACCTTGCGTAATGTGAATGATACGGATCGGGTGAAGGAGTATATCGAGGAGAATGACGTGAAACGGGCGTTGATCGTGGGGGCTGGGTTTATTGGTCTGGAGATGGCGGAGAACTTGCACGAGTATGGGATTCAAGTGTCGGTTGTGGAAATGGCTGATCAAGTGATGACTCCGGTGGATTACGAGATTGCGACCGTGGTACATCAACATTTCAAATCGAAAGGCGTTGGTTTGCATTTGCAAGAAGCGGTGACAGCGTTCCGCCCCGTGGAGGACGGTATTGACGTGGTGTTGAAAAGCGGGTTGGTGTTGCAGGTTGATATGGTATTACTTTCTATCGGGGTACGTCCGGATGTGAAACTGGCACGTGAGGCTGGATTAGAGATTGGGGAGACAGGGGGAATCAAGGTGAACGAGTTTTTACAGACTTCCCATCCGGATATTTATGCCGTGGGTGATGCAATCGAGTTCCCGAATCCGGTGAGTGGTCATCCGTCTCTGGCGTTTTTAGCGGGACCGGCCAATAAACAGGGACGTATCTGTGCAGACAACGTGGTGAATGGTAATCATCAAAAATATAGAGGCTCTATTAGTACGGCCATTGCCAAGGTTTTCGACTTGACCGTGGGGGCAACCGGGGTGTCTGCAAAGATGTTGGATCGTTTGCAAATTCCTTATAAAGAGGCTATCGTGCATGGAGCATCTCATGCCGGGTATTATCCGGGTGCGATTATGATGGATATAAAGATTAATTTCTCGCCGGAAGATGGAAAGTTGCTGGGAGCACAAGCCGTGGGTATTGATGGGGTGGATAAACGATTGGAGATGATGTCAGCCGTAATTCGGAATGGTGGGACTATTTATGATCTGATGGAATTGGAACAAGCCTATGCGCCACCTTACTCGTCGGCGAAAGACCCGGTGAATATGGCCGGATTCGTGGCGGATAATATGCTGAGTGGAAAAGTGAAGATGATTAGTTGGCGAGAATTGAAAGATATGGACCGATCCAAAGTAATGTTGGTGGACGTACGTACGGCGGAGGAATTTGCCATGGGAAGTATCGAGGGAGCCGTGAATATTTCTTTGGATGGTTCACGGGGAGAATACCAAAAATTACCGAAAGATCGGACAATCGTGGTGTTCTGTGCAATCGGGTTGCGGGGGTATATTGCAGCCCGGGTATTGATGCAACACGGTTATGATGTGGTGAACCTGAATGGAGGGTATCGGACATATTCAACTGCGATGGCGGAACAATGTAACCCGATAAAATATTCGGAGCCGGAACCTAAAAAGCCGGTGGAACTAAAAGCTCCGGAGAAAGTAGTGGAGAAGAAATCCTTTGCGATAGATGCTTGTGGCTTACAATGTCCGGGACCCGTGATGAAGTTGAAAGGTGGGATGGAGCAATTGAAGGCTGGGGAACGTTTGGAGATTAAGGTGACCGACCCGGGATTTTCCCGGGATGTGGCATCGTGGGCAAAGATGACGGGAAACCGGTTGGTGGATGTGAAGGAAGAAAAAGGTATAATTACGGCTGTGTTGGAGAAAGGGGCAGGAGTTTGTCCCGTGGTGAAGGAAGGAGCGGGGAACAACAAGACGCTGATCGTGTTCAGCGATGATCTGGATAAGGCCTTGGCGTCGTTTGTTATTGCGAATGGGGCGGCATCGACGGGACGGAAGGTAACGATGTTTTTCACCTTCTGGGGGTTGAATGTGATCCGGAAAGAGCGTGCCGATGCAGTGAAGAAAGACACGATGGGCAAGATGTTCGGAATGATGATGCCTGCCGGAAGTCGTAAGTTGTCTTTGTCGAAGATGAATATGATGGGGATGGGAACCCGGATGATGCGAAAGGTGATGCGTAATAAGCAGATCGATTCGCTGGAGAGTTTGATTGAACAGGCCCGGAACAATGGGGTTGAGTTTATAGCCTGCCAGATGTCCATGGATGTGATGGGAATTGCGAAAGAGGAGTTGATTGACGGGGTAAATGTTGGTGGTGTGGCGACTTACTTGGAGCGGGCGGAGAATGCAAACGTGAATCTGTTTGTTTGATTGAAGGTTTTTCAAACAACTACCCCCACTAACTCCCCCTTGCACAGGGGGGGAAACGCTTGGTAATCAGCTCTCCCCCTGTGTAAGGGGGAGTTGGAGGGGGTAGTCTGTTAAAAATAGACTTTGGGGACACCCCCCTTTATTTATACTTAATCTACCATACCCTGCCGGATTTACGCCACCCTTTTTTATAGTAATTTTCGCTTAGGTGGTTGACCATGACACCTTTTGATGTGCTGGCATGAGCGAAGTAACCGTTTTTGAGGTAGATACCCATGTGGTTGAGGGTTCTTTTCTTCCGCTTGGAGAAGTTGAAAAAGACAAGATCACCCGGTTTCAAACGGCGTTTCCCGATGCGCTGGCAGTCTTTATTATAGATATTAACAACCGTGCGTTGTAGGGATTTATGGTAAACATTTTTATACACGGCTCCCACGAAACCCGAACAATCGGCCCCTGTGCGGGTGGTTCCACCATACCGGTAGGGAGTTCCCAGCCATCGACTGACCTCTTCCAGTAGGGGTAGATCGTCTTTTCGGTTCACCGTGAAACCCAGCTTGCGGGATAGCTGTGCGGTTTTATTTTTCTGGATGGCGAGTTGTTTGGATGAGGTACAGGACGAAAAAGCGAGGACCAGCAAAAGAATCCCGATATATAGCGTGTTAAATTTAAATGTTCTATTCATATTCAATTAGTTACCAATAATGTCAACAAAGATAGGGAATTCGGGAGAAGGGTTTGTCTTTTTTTGTTATTTTTGCTTTTGGATTCGTGTTAAAAAAAGTCCGAAAAACTTGAAACTTGTTATTAGATAAAAACGTAAACCAAGGAATGAATTATTTAGCACATATATTTCTCTCGGGAGATGATCGGAGAGTTCAGATCGGAAATTTTGTCGGGGATGCTGTTAAGGGACGGGCTTACGAGAATTATCCGTTGGGTTTTCGGGAGGGTATTCTGTTACACCGGGAGATTGATGATTATACGGATCATCATCCCGTGGTTCGGGAGGTGGTAGATATGTTGCGAGGTGGTTTCGGGCGTTACTCGGGCGTTTTGACGGATATTTATTTTGATCATTTATTAGCAAGGAGTTTTCAGAGTTATTCCGGGCAGTCGTTGAGGTGGTTCGCTTTTGGGTTTTATAGGGCATTAGTTTTGAATTATCGTCATTTACCGGAACGGTTTAAGGGGTTCCTTTGGCATTTTATCCTGACGAATCGATTGGTGCGTTATGCGTCCCTTTCTGGAATTAAGCGTTCACTGGAAATCATGGTGGAATACAAGAATTTGGGAGTTGACCCGGGGGCGGCCATCGTCTTTTTCGAGAGGAATCAGGATCGGTTACAGGAGTTGTTCGATCGTTTCCTGCCGGATGTTCAAAAGAAATGTCGTATGATGTTGGAGGCGGATATAAGTTGTTAATTATTAATATAAATTTAGGTGTATGGAAGAATTATTGACAAGTCCTTCTAATGTGTCATTAGATGTGTTCTTAACTAAGATGATCGATTTAGGTATATCGGTCGGTTCTAAGATTTTGTTGGCTATCGTGGTGTTCCTTGTGGGACGCTGGATTGTTCGGCGATTGAACAAGCTGTTGGCGAAGATATTGGAAAAACGTCACGTGGAGGCTTCTTTGTCGACATTCGTGAAGAGTTTGGTAAATATCACGTTAACATTGTTGTTGATTATCGTGGTGATTGGAGTGCTTGGCATCGAGACTAGTTCATTTATTGCTCTTTTTGCATCTGCCGGTGTTGCTATTGGTATGGCGTTGAGCGGTACGTTACAAAATTTTGCCGGTGGTGTGATGATTTTGTTGTTCAAGCCGTTTAAGGTTGGAGATACGATCGAGGCTCAAGGACAGACCGGTACGGTGAGAGAAATTCAGATATTTAATACGATTTTGGCAACTCCCGATAATAAGATTATCATTATCCCGAATGGAGGTTTGTCAACAGGGTTGATGAAAAACTATTCTAAAGAGGCTACCCGTCGTGTGGACTGGGAGTTTGGAATTGCTTACGGGGATGATTACACGAAGGCGAAGGCTGTGATTGCCCGTTTGCTGGATGCGGATGGGCGTGTGTTGAAGGACCCGGCTTATTTTATTGCCTTGACTTCTTTGGGGGAGAGTTCAGTGAATATCGTGGTTCGTGCTTGGGTGAACGCCGGGGATTACTGGGGTGTTTATTTTGATATGAACGAGAAGGTGTACAAGACGTTCGCCGAGGAGAATCTGAATATCCCGTTCCCACAGTTGGATGTACATTTGCTCGGGAAGACAGAATAGGATTCTGTCGTTACAAGTTAACGGGTTATAGGTTACAAATTATTTAAATAGAAGTGGTAGCTATTGAAAGATAGTTACCACTTTTTTGTATTGTTCGAGAACTTTGATTCTTTATAGAAAAAGAGTTAGCTTTGCGGGGTTGGGAAGGAGGGGGAAAGGAACTTGTAACTCGCCGGAGGCGAACACTAAAATTGAAATTGTTATGTTACTTCTTTGGTTGGATTTGAATTCTTCGTATGCTCATTCTTCATTGGCTCTTCCGGCTATTCATGCCCAAGTGGAAGGAAAGGAGGGGAATGTGGAATGGAGAAAGGTTTCAGCGACGATCAATTCAAATGTGGGGAGTGTGGTGGCCGAGATCGTGGCGGCCCGGCCTGATGTGGTGGCGGCCACGGCATGGTTGTTCACGCATGAGGTGTTGTTGAAGATCACGGCTCGGGTGAAGGCGTTGTTACCGGAATGTACCATTATATTCGGGGGACCGGAGATGCTGGGGGATAATGAGGAATATTTGCGTCGGAATCGGCACGTGGCTTGCGTGTTTCGAGGAGAGGGTGAGCTGGGATTTCATGAGTGGCTGGGGGTGTACGATTGTCCTTCCCAGTGGAATGAGGTTGTGGGGCTGTGTTGGTTGGATGCGGAGGGTGTGTATCATGATGGGGGATTGGCGAGGGTGATGGAGTTCGATCAATTGATGATTCCGGAACACAGTCGTTTTTTCGATTGGACAAAGCCATTCGTGCAGTTGGAAACGACAAGGGGATGTTTTAATACCTGTGCTTTTTGCGTGAGTGGAGCGGAGAAACCCGTGCGGGTGTTGTCCGTGGAGCGTATTCGGGAACGCCTGACTGTTATTCGGGATCATGGTATTCGGGATATTCGGTTGTTGGATCGTACTTTTAACGGATCTTCCCGGAGGGCGATCAGTTTGCTGGAGTTATTCAGAGAGTTTGCTCCGGGGATGCGTTTTCATTTGGAGATTCATCCGGCGTTGCTTTCCGATGAGGTGAAGGAGTTGTTGCGGGAGTTGCCTGCCGGGTTGTTGCATCTGGAGGCAGGAATTCAGAGTTTACGGGAGAATGTGTTACAGGCTTGTCGGCGAATCGGTGATTTGCAGGCGGCTTTGGATGGGCTGCGTTATTTGGCGTCATTACCTAATTTGGTGGTACACGCAGATTTGATCGCCGGGTTACCATTGTATTCTTTGGAACAGATGATCGAGGATGTGCGAGTACTGGCCGGTTTCGGAACGGGAGAGATCCAGTTGGAGTTGTTGAAATTATTACCCGGAACAGCGATGCGTGCAGAGGCAGAGGCTTTGGGAATTGTCTATTCCCCGGACGTGCCGTACGAAGTGTTGCAGACGAAAGCGATGTCGGTGGAGGATTTGCGTCAAGCCCGGTTGTTGTCTCGTTTGATTGATGGTTTTTATAATGCTTTGGCATGGCAGGAGGTGACTCGTGAGTTGATCGGGCATGATGAATGTTTTCTGTCAGATTTTTTACGCTGGATGGAGGAACGGGAATTGTTGGAGCAACCGCTTAGTTTGGAACGACGGGGAGCGTTGTTGTACGAGTTTTGCGAGGAACGGTACCCGATGTTTCTGACTGATATTTCTGTAGCTTGGGTTGTTGCGGGGATTCCTTTTGCTAAGGAACCGAGTAAGCGACTGAAACCGTGGAGTAAAGAGGTTCCGAGGGATGTGGAGAACGTGATGGGGGAATACGAGAATGTGATGCGGGTGTATCATTTACCGGGGGAAAAGGAGGAATTCTGGTTTGGTTTCGATCGGGGAAAGTCAGCATCAAGACCATTGTATGTGGGAAAAAAATAATTACATTTTTAATTATTTACCCAGTTGTTAATCATTTTGCGGCCCTGGCGGGTGATGATGGATTCGGGGTGATATTGGACACCTCGGATGGGGAGAGTTGTGTGGTAGAAGGACATGATGTGACCTTCTTCGTCGAGGGCGCTGATACGGAGGCATGGGGGGAGCGTGTGAGGGTTCACTATCCATGAATGGTAACGTCCTACTTGCACGGGATAGGTGAGGTCATGGTAGAGAATGTCAGTGGGGTCGACGATTGTGAGGGGACTTTCGTGGCCGTGCTTGGGATGAGGCAGTTGTTGTAAGCTGGCACCGAAGGATTCGGCGATGGCTTGGTGGCCGAGGCATACACCGAGGATGTCGTGAGTGGTTTTACAATGCTCGATGAGTGTGAGAAGCTCTCCGGCTTCGGCTGGAATTCCCGGTCCGGGGGATAACAGGATCTTGTCGTAGTTGCCGAGCGAGGAAAAGTCGATTTGGTCGTTATATACGATGTCGAATTGGCAGTGTTCGTTTTCCCGGAGGATTTGGACGAGGTTATAGACGAACGAGTCATGATTATCAATGACAAGTATATTTTTTATTTTTGAATTCTCCATGCCGTGGTTTTCTTTGTGAGGTTGATGACCTGTTTTCTCCCGCGAAAGTAGGAATTCGGGGGAAAATAAACTACTTTTGGCTGTTGTGTTTTATCATATAAGTTGTGATTATGGCGAAGAGAAAGAATTGGTTTTCCCTGTTTTTCACGAATTATCTGGGAGTTTTGAATGATAATTTCCTGAAGACACTGGCGTGTTTTATTTGCATTGCTTGGGTGGGGAAGGAGAACGAGTCGATGGTGGTGACGCTGGCATCGGCAGCATTGGTGATACCGTATTTGCTGTTTTCCCCGTTGGCGGGACGATTGGCGAAGATATATAAAAAGCGAAAAATTGTTGTTTGGGCGAAGTTTGCCGAGATGCTGATCATGGTTGTGGCTGCGGCAGGATTCTTGATGCATTCGACCGTGTTGGTGTTGTCATCTATTTTGTTGATGGGGCTGCAGAGTGCGTTATTTTCTCCCTCGAAGTACGGGTTGATTCGTGATATCGGGGGAGAGGAAGGAATTTCCTATGGTTCGGGGGCTATGGAGATGTTCGCTTTCGTGGGTATCCTGACAGGGACGTTGATGGCGGCCTTTTTGTCGGAGAGTGTGACGATCCCGGTGCTGTGCGTGATCCTGTTCGGGGTGGCGTTGTTGGGTTGGTTGTCTAGTTTGACAATTCGGGCAAATGAGAGTGAACCGATGAAGGAGAGTCACGAGACATTAAATCCTGTGAAGTTCGTGAAGGACATGTTTGTGCGGGCGTTAGCGTTCAAAGGATTGAATTGGGTGGTTGTGGGACTGGCTACATTTTGGTTTATCGGTTCGATGATCCAGATGGTGCTTATCGTATATTGTCGTTCTGATTTGGGAATGAGCGATTCGAAGACGGGTATCGTGATGTCATTAGCAGCCGTGGGGATTGGGGCCGGATGTTATCTTGCCGGGGTGCTATCTCGTCGGGATGTGGAGTTGGGATTGGTACCTTATGGTGGAATTACGACGGGGGTGACCTTGTTGGCAATATTCCTTTTTGACGCTCATGGGGTAACGTTCGCTATTCTCGTATTTTTGGCAGCCTTCTTCAGCGGAATGTTTAAGGTTCCGTTGGATGCTTGGATTCAGGCGAACGTGAAGGGGCGAGAATTAGGAGATATGCTGGCTTATTCGAATTTGATCACTTTTTTGTTTATGTTGATGGCATCGGGGTGTTTTGGGGGGATGACGATGCTTTTTGATACAAAATATGTGTTTATTTTTCTTGCCGTATTGACGTTTACGATCACGGTTGTTTTGTTTTTGTGTGTGGAGGAAGTGAGGATGAGGTTTAAGAAGTTTAGATTAAAGAATTAGATATGGGTTATAAGAAGGTATTGGCGGCCTTTTACCGGGGTGTTCTGAGTTCCCGTTACCGGGTGCGCCTTGAAGGGACGGGGATATTGGCCGATAGGCGGGCGACTTTGTTTTTGCCTAATCATCAAGCATCGGTAGATCCGCAAATCGTTTGTTCCCAGTTGTTGCGTTACGTGGATGTGTCCCCGTTGGTAACAGAGGGGTATTTTAAAATTCCGGTGGTTGCGCAAGTGTTGCATTTGATGAATGCGGTGCGGGTGCCGGATTTGGAGAAGAGTCGTCGGGAGGTGAATATCGTGGCGGGGTTGAACCGGGTGGTGGTGGACGCTTTGGCATCGGGGCATAACGTGTTACTTTATCCGGCTGGACAGTTGACGAATAGCGGGTTGGAGCATGTGGGTAATAAGCAGGGAGCTTGGCAGGTGTGTAATCAGTTGCCGGGAGATGCTCGTGTCGTGGGTATGCGTATCCGGGGATTGTGGGGGAGTATGTGGTCAAGGGCTAGGACGGGACGTTCACCAAATTTTGCATGGACTTATTTGAAAGGAATTTTTTACGTTCTGGCAAACTTGTTATTTTTCGTGCCTAAACGTGATGTAACAATTATTTTTGAAGATATTACGGACGGTACGGTGCATTATGCTGCGGAGGGGCGCCAGCCGTTTAATCGTTTTTTGGAGAGTTTTTATAATGCTCCGGGTGAGGAGCAACCTTTATTTTTGAAACATTTCTTTTACGTGAGGGGACGACAACACGGTTCGTCATCGGAATTATGAATATGATTGCAGTTAATGAGGTACGGGTATGCATGAATGAGGCGGGAGCCCGGCGGCAACCGTTTTTGTTTGGTGTTGATTTCGAGTTGTCGGAAGGTTTTTTCGTGTTGGATCCGTTGGGGCAGCAAGAGATTCTTTTTGAAGTTGGAGGAGTCTCGAATTCTCCGATGAGGGAGGGAATATCGGGGGTGTTGTCAGAGAAAATGTTTTCTATGAATCCGATGGCATATGAGGTTTACCAGGAGAAGTTTGCCGTGGTGCGGGAGGGGGTAGCCCGTGGTGATTCTTTCTTGTTGAACTTGACCGTGGCAACAGGATTGGATACAAACTGGACGTTGGAAGAGATTTTTCATCGGGCTCAGTCACCCTATCGCTTACTGGTTCCGGGACGTTTTGTCTGTTTCTCTCCGGAGATTTTTGTCCGGATGGACGAGGGAATGATTTCTTCTTATCCGATGAAAGGAACGATTGATGCCTCTGTGCCTGATGCGGAACGGGTGATCTTGGAGGATTATAAGGAGCGTTCGGAGCATAATACGATAGTGGATTTAATCCGGAATGATCTTAATCGAGTGGCAGAACGGGTGGATGTGAAGCGTTTTCGATACATAGACCGTTTACGGGTGAGTCGGGGTGAGATTCTTCAAGTGAGTTCGGAGGTGACGGGGCGGTTGACGGGGGATTATTATTCCCGTTTGGGGGAGATTGTTTTCGGGATGTTGCCTGCTGGGTCTATTTCTGGGGCACCTAAACCTTCGACGTTACGTATTATTACCCAGGCCGAGCGTGAGCGGAGAGGATTTTACACGGGTGTTTTTGGGTATTTTGATGGGAAAAAGTTGGACTCGGCAGTAATGATTCGCTATATAGAGGTGCGTGATGGGCGATATTATTTTCGTAGTGGTGGGGGAATTACAATTAATAGTGATTGCCGGGCGGAGTACGAGGAGGTGTTGGCAAAGGTATATCTACCGTTTGGAAACGAGAGGAGTAAATAATTTTAATAGGTTCGGTATGGAGAGTTTTGTCGAGACAATCAAGGTGTTGGATGGGCAGTTCTGTAATTTGGAGGCCCATGAACGAAGGGCAAGGAGGACGGTTGAGGCTATTTGGGGAAAATCCCTTGCGTGGGAGGTTGGAAAAATGATTATTCCGGTTGAGATGTGTTCCGGATTGGTAAAGTGTCGGGTGGTGTATGATTGGGTGGTTCGTGAAGTAAGTTTTCAGCCTTATGCGATGAGACAAATTAAAAGTTTGCGGCTGGTGGATGGTGATAAGGTTGACTATCGTTATAAGTCGACGGATCGGTCGATGTTTATTCGTTTGATGGAACAGCGTGGGGAGTGTGATGATGTTTTGATCGTGCGTGATGGATGGGTGACGGATACTTCTTTTACGAACGTGGTCTTCGAGGATGTGGTGGGTGGTCTTTACACGCCGGATACTTATCTGCTTGAAGGGACTCGGCGACAGAGTTTATTAGATGTGGGGAAGATTCAGGCGTGTCCAATTCGGGTGGAGGATATTGGGCATTTTCAGAGGGTGTTGCTCGTGAACGCAATGATTGGATTGGAAGATGAAATTAGTGTTCCTGTGGTAAATATCATGAAGTAGAAATTTTAGTGATTCCGACCTCTGTTTACCCTGGTTTACGGTAAACTTTTTTAGGATAACACTCGGTGTTTACCCGTTGCATATTCGATGTACTTAGGGATTAAAGACGTATCAACTTCGATACAAAGACGTATCAAAGACGTTCACGAGTGTCTTTGATGGGGGATTGTCGTGTGATTATTGGAGGGGAGTCTGAGGAGTTAATCTTTTCTTCATTTGATAATGGATGGTGGTTTGCCGAATACAAATGTATGTGAAATATATGTATTTGTTTTTTAGTGTATTGTTTGTGTTGTGATAAAAAAAGTGGGGGAAAGTGGTTTAAAGTGGGAAATAATTTTATAACTTTACATCACAAATTAGGAAAGTAATATGTTGTCATTTATTGGAGATTATACATGCAAGTTGGATAGCAAGGGACGAGCTGTTGTTCCGGTTGTTTTCCGGAAGGAAATGCAGGCGGCGGGAGAGGTGTCTTTTGTGATGCGGCGGAATATTTTCGATGAATGTATTGACGTTTACCCGAAGGATGAATGGTTGAAATTGATTGCGGGCTTGAGAGAGAAGTTGAGCCAGTTTAACCGGGAACAGGTGCGTTTTTTCCGAGAGTTTTTCCGAGGGGCGCAGGAGGTGGAGCTGGATGGGAACGGGCGCGTGTTGATCCCGCGCAAGATGCTGGATAGCATCGGTATCGAGGGGGATGAGATCGTGATGGTAGGACAGGATTCGAAAATCGAGATTTGGGGTAAAATAAAGTATGAAGAAAGTACGATGAATACGGATGAATTTGTACTTTTGACGTCGCAAATCGGTTTGTAGGGATGATGGATTAATGCCTATCGACGAGATGTTTATGTTTTTATTTTTTAACTTTAAATTTGTGTAGCCATGTATCACGTGCCGGTATTGTTGGAAGAGTCCGTTTCTGGGTTGAATATTGATCCGGATGGGGTGTATCTTGATTTGACTTTCGGGGGCGGTGGTCATTCGAGAGAGATTTTAAAGCGATTGAAGGATGGTTGCCTGATCGGTTTCGATCAGGATTCCGATGCGCTGGCTAACGTGCCGGATGATAGTCGGTTTATTTTTGTGAATCATAATTTTAGGTATCTGCGGAATTTCTTGCGCTACTGCGGGTACGACGAGGCGGACGGGATTCTGGCCGATTTGGGTGTGTCGTCGCACGAGTTTGACGAGGCGGGACGGGGTTTCTCCTTCCGGTTTGATGCGGAATTGGATATGCGGATGAACCAGCGGAGTCGGCTGAAGGCTACGGATATTTTGAATACATATAGCGAGGAGAATTTGATTCGGATTTTTCGGAACTACGGGGAGGTGGATAACGTGAGACGGTTGGTTGATTTGATAGTGAATGCCCGGACGGGGAAGATGATTACTCGCTCGGAAGAGTTTTTGCAGGTGATCGCACCCTGCGTGCCGAAACAAAAGGAGAAGAAGTATTTGGCACAGGTGTATCAGGCTTTGCGTATCGAGGTAAACGGGGAGTTGGAGGCGCTGGAGGATATGTTGAAGGAGGCGGAACGGGCGTTGCGTCCTGGTGGTCGGTTGGTGGTGATTACTTACCACTCGCTGGAGGATCGGATCGTGAAGAACTTTTTGAAGAGTGGTAATTTCGAGGGGAAGGTTGAAAAGGATTTTTATGGTCACGTGAAACGGAATTTCGAGCTGGTGAACCGGAAGGTGATCGTGCCGTCGGAGGAAGAGATCGAGAGAAACCCGAGAGCGAGAAGTGCGAAATTGCGGATAGCGGAAAAACGGGAATGATTTTGGATTTATGATCGGGTGATTGTTGATTTTAGCTTGTATTTATTTAACTCTAAATTTTAAATTAATTAAATGATGTGGTTTAAGAAAAAGAAGGTAAAGGATTTCGTGCCACCGTTGCAGGAACAGAAGGAGGTGCTGGGGGATTCAATGAAGGAGTTGCTGGACGGGCGTTTGTTGGCAGACACGGTGTTGCGTAAGAACATCGGGTTTATTCTTTTCCTGACTTTTCTGGGAATCGTTTATATCGCTAATGGGTATGCGACGGAGAAGTTGTACATGAAGAAGGTGAACATGGAGAAGGAGTTGAGCGAGTTGCGTTTCGAATCGATCACGACAGCCTCGGAGTTGATGCGGATCAGCGTTCCCTCGGAGGTGGAGAAACGAATTCGGGAGGCGGGGTTGGATTTGGTGCAAAGTAAGGAACCGCCAACCAAAATCAATAGGTAATTTTGGCTGGTAAAAGGTGAAAACTAAAAGATAAAAGTGAATACTATATATAAATAACAGGTTAGGGACTAAATGATTTTACGATGAGGGATGAACTTTTAGTTTTTAGCTTTTAATTTTTAACTATAATATGGCAGCATCTATAAAACACGAATTGGCCGGGCGGTTAGGACTTGTGTACCTGATTGTGATGGTGATTGCTGCCTTTATCGTGGTAAAAGCCCTGCACGTGCAAATATGGGAAGGGGATAAGTGGAGGAAGATGGGACGTTCGGTATCATTTAAAGATTTTGAAGTGGCACCGAACCGGGGGAATATATATGCAGATGACGGGCGTATTCTGGCGAGTTCGGTTCCTTATTATTCGCTGAGGCTTGATTGTAAGGCAATTCCGGACACGCTGTTTCGGAAGAAGGTGGATAGTTTGTCGATGATGTTGTCCCGCTTTTTCAAGGATGCCCCGACGGCGGAGTACCGGAAGAAGTTGTGGCAGGGAAAGTTCGGGGCAAAGCCGAATCGTTATTTGCTTGTGAACAAGAAGAAAATTTCTTACACCGACTTACTGGAGGTTAAGAAATTTCCTATTTTTCGGGAAAGGGGTACGAAGAGTGGTCTGATTTTGGAACGGGAAAACGTGCGTTTGCAGCCGCATAGGGACTTGGCCTACCGGACGATCGGTTATTTGAACGAGGCAAAGGATGGTAGTTTTGAGGGACGCGTGGGGATTGAAGGGGCTTTCGAGAAACAATTGCGGGGGGAGCCGGGACGGAGTATCAGACAGATGATGTCGGGACGTTGGGTTTCGGTGACGGTAGACGATCCGGTGGACGGGAATGACGTGGTGACGACGATTAACGTGGAGTGTCAAGATATTGTGCAAGGGGCTTTGACCCGGCAGTTGGAGCATTACAAGGCTAGTGCGGGGACGGCTATCTTGATGGACGTGAAGACGGGAGATATAAAGGCTATCGCAAACGTGTCGAAGACGGCGACAGGGTACCGGGAGGTGTTGAATAACGCTATCGGGGATGCTGCGGAGCCGGGGTCGGTGATCAAGGCGGCGACGATGGTGGCTTTGTTGGAAGACGGGTATGTTCATCCGGAGGACACCATTGACTTGGGAAATGGTGTTTACACACATAACAAGGTGACGTTAAAAGAGTCGAAGCATCCGATTGGTAAGGTGACGGTGCAGGGAATTTTCGAGCGTTCGTTGAATGGTATCACGGAATTAGTATATGAGCATTACAGGCAACAGCCAGAGAAGTTCGTGAATCGGTGGTATGCGATGGGTTTGAATAAAAAGGTGGGGATCGAGCTGGCGGGTGAAGCAGAACCTTATATTAAATATCCGGGGGATAAGACGTGGAGCGGTACCACGTTGCGTTGGATGAGTTTCGGGTATGAGTTGAAGATTACGCCTTTGCAAGTGTTGGCTTTTTATAACGCATTGGCGAATGATGGGAAACGGATGAAACCGCGTATCGTGAAGGAGATTCGTAACGGGAGTCGGGTGGTGGAGCGGTTCGAACCGGAAGTGGTGAGTAGTCATATTTGCAGTCGACAGACGGTGGCTTATATGAAACAGATGATGGAAGGAGTGGTAGAGAACGGCTCTGCGAAGAATTTGAAGAACGCAGCCTGCAAGATTGCGGGAAAGACGGGAACGGCAAAGGTGGCCGCAGGGTCGAAAGGGTATAATTCCGAACCGAAGTACCGGGCCAGTTTCGTGGGGTATTTTCCGGCGGACAAGCCGATGTACTCGTGTATCGTGGTGGTGGATAACCCGTCGCAGTCGGTGGGGTATTATGGAAATGTGATTTCGGGTAGTGTGTTCAAAGAGATTGCCGGTAAGATTTACACGATGGCATCGTTAATGGGGGATAATAACGAGGACGAGGAGGAGGAGAAAGACGAGACGTTGCCGATCAGCCAGAACGGATTGAAGAGTGATTTTCTGGAGATATATGACGAGCTGGGGATTAACGTGACGGAGGACGAGGCGGAGCATGCCGATTGGGTGATGACTTCGCGGGATAAGGAGGGAACGGAGTTCGTGCTGAAAGCCCGGAGCGTGGATATGACGCTGGTGCCGAACGTGAAGGGAATGGGGCTGAGGGATGCGCTGTACTTGTTGGAGAATAGCGGGCTGAAAGTCGGGGTGAGTGGGGTCGGTACGGTGAGTCAGCAATCGTTGACTCCGGGAGGGAAGGTGAGAAGGGGGAGTTATGTACATATTGAACTAAGATAAAAGCTAAAAACTAAAAGGTAAAAGTTGGTTTTGTAATATATTTTGAGATGAATTTAAAAGAGCTGTTAGCCGGGGTTGCCTGCGAGGTCGTGCAAGGGAGGCCGGATGTAGAGGTTAAGATGATACACTTCGATTCGAGAAAGGTCGGAGAGGGAGATTTGTTTATTGCCCAAAGGGGAGTGAATGCGGACGGACACGAGTATATCACAAAGGCCGTGGCGGCGGGAGCCGTGGCAGTTGTCTGTGAGGAGGTGCCGGGGGAGTTGAAAGAGGGGGTAGTTTACGTGAAGACGGGTAATTCTTCGGAGGCGCTGGGGGTGATGTCCTCTAATTTTTATGGGAACCCGTCACGTCGGATGAAGGTGGTCGGGGTGACCGGGACGAACGGGAAGACGACGACGGCGACATTGTTGTACGAGCTGGTGCGCTTGCTGGGAAGGAAAGCGGGACTTTTGTCAACGGTGTGTAATTATATTGGTGATGAGAGGGTTCACGCTACTCACACGACACCGGACGCAATGGAGATTAACGAGCTGATGAGCCGGATGGTGGAGGTCGGGTGTGAGTATTGTTTCATGGAGGTGAGTTCGCACGCTATTGACCAAAGACGGATTAGCGGGTTGGATTTTGATGGGGCGATTTTCTCGAATATCACGCACGATCATCTCGATTATCACAAGACTTTTAAAGCGTATATCGAGGCGAAGAAGGCGTTTTTTGACCACTTACCGAAGAAGGCTTTTGCGTTGACGAACGGGGATGACAAGAACGGGATGGTGATGTTGCAGAACACGGTAGCCCGTAAATACACTTACTCCTGTAGGAGGATGGCAGATTTCAATTGTAAGACGTTGGAACGGCATCTGGACGGGACGTTATTGCTGCTGGACGGCAGCGAGGTGTGGACGAGGTTCGTGGGGGATTTTAATGCTTATAATTTGCTGGCGGTTTATGCGAGTGCACGATTGCTGGATTTCGGGAAAGAGGAATTGTTGCCCGTGATGAGTATGCTGGTGCCGGTGTCGGGACGTTTCGAGACCATTTTATCGAACGAGGGGGTGATGGCTATCGTGGATTACGCACACACGCCGGATGCGTTGGAGAATGTGTTGTCGACGATAGAGGGACTGAAGAAAGAGGGGCTGGTGATCACGGTGGTTGGTGCCGGGGGGGATCGGGACCGGACGAAACGGCCAGAAATGGCGGAGGTTGCCTGTCGGTTGAGTGACCGGGTGATCCTGACGTCCGATAATCCGCGAAGCGAGGAGCCTGCCGCGATTATCGAGGATATGCGTGCTGGGGTACCGGAAGAGGCGGCAAGCCGGGTGCTGGCGATCACCGATCGGAAGGAGGCCATTCGTGTGGCGTTGATGTTGGCAAAAAAGGGAGACATTGTGTTAGTGGCCGGGAAGGGACACGAGGATTATCAAGAGATAAAGGGTGTGAAACATCATTTTGATGATAAAGAGGTTATTAAGGAAATATTTAAGTTGTAGGTCATGTTTTATCATATCTTTGATTATTTAGAACAATTTGATTTCCCGGGAGCCGGGATGTTTCAATATATCACGTTCCGGTCAGCCTGTGCGGTGATTTTGTCATTGTTGATTGCCACGGTAGTGGGAAAGCGTATTATCCGCATATTACAGAAGCAACAGGTTGGGGAGGAAATCCGGGACTTGGGATTGGAAGGTCAGATGCAGAAGAAGGGAACACCGACGATGGGCGGGGTGATTATCCTGCTGGCGATTCTGGTGCCAGTGATCTTGTTTGCCCGGTTGGATAACGTGTATATCCAGTTGATGATTGTTTCTACGATCTGGTTGGGGTTGATCGGTTTTCTGGATGATTATATCAAGGTGTTCCGGAAGCACAAGGAGGGGTTGAAGGGACGTTTCAAGGTGATCGGACAAGTGGGTCTGGGGCTGATTGTGGGGGTAACTCTTTACGTGAGCGATGACGTGCTGATCCGGGAGAAGGTTTCCATTTCGGAAGTCGGGGTAGTAACCAGCACTGTAGATGAGGGGTTTGTGTCCGAGAATAGCCAGACGGTTCTGACGAAAGATATTAAATCGACCAAGACGACGATTCCTTTTTTCAAGAATAACGAGTTTGATTACGCTTGGTTCGGGGCGCTTTTCGGGGACTATGCCGAGGAGATCGGTTGGATCGTGTTTATTATTATCACGATCGTGATTGTTACGGCGGTGTCGAACGGGGCGAATCTGACGGATGGATTGGACGGTTTGGCAACGGGGACTTCGGCTATAGTGGGAGCGACACTGGGTATTCTGGCGTACGTGTCGGGTAATATGGTGTATGCGGATTACTTGAATATCATGTATATTCCACATTCGGGTGAGCTGGTGGTGTTTATTGCTGCGTTTATCGGGGCGACGATCGGGTTCCTGTGGTATAACTCGTTCCCGGCTCAAGTGTTTATGGGGGATACGGGGAGTTTGTCGCTGGGGGGAATTATTGCCGTGTTTGCAATCATGATTCATAAGGAGTTGCTAATCCCTATTCTGTGTGGTATTTTCCTCGTGGAGAATTTGTCGGTGATGATGCAGGTCAGTTATTTTAAATATACAAAGAAAAAGTTCGGGGAGGGACGACGGATATTCCTGATGTCCCCGTTACATCACCATTTCCAAAAGAAGGGTATTCCGGAACCGAAGATCGTGACCCGGTTCTGGATCGTGGGAATCGCGTTGGCGGTGATAACGATTGTGACGTTGAAGATACGATAAGAAGAAATTTAAAATCTAAAATGATGAAACGTTTGGTTATTTTAGGCGGAGGAGAAAGTGGGGCGGGAGCTGCCAAGTTAGGAAAGAAGTTGGGGTATGAGGTTTTTTTGTCGGACAAGGGGAAGTTGGCCGACAAGTATAAGCGTGTGTTGGAGGAATTGGGGGTGGAGTATGAAGAGGGACAACACTCGGAAGAACGTATTTTCACTGCGGATTTGGTGGTGAAAAGTCCGGGTATCCCGGATAAATTGCCGATGATTGTGGGGCTGAGGGAGAAAGGAATCGAGGTGATTTCCGAGATTGAGTTTGCGGGACGGCACACGGATGCGAAGATGTATTGTATTACGGGAAGTAATGGGAAGACGACAACGACATTGTTGTTGTATCATATATTGGAGAAAGCCGGGTATGACGTGGGACTGGCCGGAAACGTGGGAAATAGTCTGGCGGCACAGGTGGCTGATGATTTACACCGGTTTTACGTGGTGGAATTGTCGAGTTTCCAGTTGGACGGAATGTTCCAGTTTCGTTGTGACACGGCCATATTGACAAATATTACACCGGACCATTTGGATCGGTATGATTATAAATTTGAGAATTATGCGAATTCGAAGTTCCGGATATTGAATAATATGCGGAAGGAGGATTTATTTATATATGGTTATGATTGCGAGGTTGTGTGGGAGAGAGTGGAACGGGGGGATGTTTTGCCGGAGGCAGTCGGGTTTACTTATTCGAATTGCACTGGGGTAAATGCTTATATGGATGGGGATACGGTGGTGGCCCGTTGGAGAAATCGGGAGTTCCGGATTGCCAAACAGGAGGTCACGATTCAAGGACGACATAATGTGTATAACACTATGGCGGCAATACTAGCTGCTTTGAAGGCTGGGGTGAGTAATGAGGATTTGAGGAAGGGATTGACAACATTCCCACAGGTGGAACATCGTTTGGAGACGGTGGATGTGGTGAATGGAGTTACTTATATTAATGATTCAAAGGCAACAAACGTGGATTCGGCTTGGTATGCTTTGGATAGTATGCACGTTCCGGTGGTGTGGATTGCGGGAGGAACGGATAAAGGAAATGATTATAGCGTGTTGTTTGATTTGGTGAAGGAGAAGGTGAAGTTGTTGATTTGTATGGGAGTGGATAATAAGAAGTTGATCAAGGCGTTCTCACCGATATGCGAGGTGGTGGATACTCATAGTCTGGATGAGACGATGAACGTGGCTTATCGCCGGGCTGAGAAGGGGGATGTAGTCCTGCTTTCTCCTTGTTGCGCTAGTTTTGACTTGTTTAAGAATTACGAGAATAGAGGGGAGATGTTTAAGGAGAAGGTGAAAAAGTTAAAAACTAAAAGATAAAAACTAAAAGTTGAAAGATAAAAAACGTTGATTTTGTGCGGCTGGAATCACTTAATCATAAATCGAGAAATCAGTATGTTGAATCTAAAGAATAAGGTGGTATTTAAGGGGGATCGGACGTTGTGGTACGTGGTCATCGGGTTGATGCTGGCCTCGTTGATCGTGGTGTATTCTTCGACGGGGAGTCTGGCGTTTCGTGTGCGGGGAGGGAATACCAGTTATTATTTGATTAAGCAGTTGTTTTTGATGTTCGGGTGTATGGTGGTGATTCTGACATTGCAGTCGTTTCACTACAAGTACTTCCTTTCGTTTGCCAAGATCGTACTGGGGATGTCGTTGATATTTCTGTTGTGGGCGAAGTTTGCGGGTACTACGTTGAATGATGCGGGGCGTTGGGTGACGATTCCGGGAATCGGGTTCACGTTCCAGCCTTCGGAAATGGCGAAATTGGGGATTATTATGTACTGTGCCCGTGCGATTGCTTTTGAACAGACGGAGGAGTGTTGTAGCAATAATGTGTTGTGGCGGATGACGTTGGTGGTGCCGGTGCTGTTCTTAATTTTTATGGAGAATTTCTCGACATCGGCGTTGCTGGGCGGGGTTTGTTTGGTGATGTTGTTTGTCGGTCGTTTATACTGGAAGACTTATGCGAAGTTGATAGGGGTGATCGTGGGGTTGCTGATTCTGATGTTGGCGGTTGTCTTTATTGTTCCCGAAAAGCATTTAAAGTCAGCGGGACGTTTACTGACGGTAAAAAGCCGTATAGAGCATTTCGTGAACCCGAGCGAGACGGACAGTGACGATTCGTACCAGTCTGATCAAGCGAAGATTGCCGTGGCAAAAGGAGGATTGATGGGGCTGGGACCGGGAAATAGTGTACAGCGAAATTTCCTGCCTCACCCGTATTCGGATTTTATATTTGCTATCATTGTGGAAGAGTATGGGCTGGTTGGGGCCGGGATCGTGATGTTACTTTACTTGATTATTTTGTATCGTGTAGGGGTGATCGTGCGACGTTGTACGAGGATGTTCCCGGCGATTCTGGTGGCTGGATTAGGGTTGTGTATTGTGTTTCAAGCATTGATTAATATGGGGGTTTGCGTGGGACTTTTTCCCGTGACCGGGCAACCATTACCGCTGGTGAGTATGGGGGGGACTTCCCTGTTGTTTACGAGTGCTTCTTTTGGGATGATTTTGAGTGTCAGTCATACATTCTCGGAAGAGGGAGAACGGGAAGAGAAGGAGAAACTAAAGATGGCCGCTCAAGGTATAAACGAGGAAGAAGAGAACGAGGAAAATTGAACATGAAGATATTTGAGATATGAAAAAAGTTATTATTAGTGGAGGCGGAACGGGAGGACATATATTTCCTGCCCTTTCTATTGCGAATGCGCTGAAACGGTTGAATAAGGATATAGAGATTCTATTCGTGGGGGCAGAGGGGAAGATGGAGATGGAGAAGGTGCCGGAGGCCGGGTATAAGATCGTGGGATTACCGGTGAGAGGGTTACAACGTAAGTTGACGTTGAATAATCTGAAGGTGCTGTGGAATTTGTGGAGGAGTTTGAAGAAGGCCAAACGAGTGGTGCGGGAGTTCAAGCCGGATGTAGTGGTCGGTGTTGGGGGATATGCTAGCGGACCGATTGGAAAGGTGGCCACGAATGCGGGGATTCCGTTGGTGTTACAGGAGCAAAATTCTTATGCAGGGGTGACTAATAAGTTGCTGGCAAAGAAGGCTGCTAAGATTTGCGTGGCTTACGAGGGAATGGAACGTTTTTTCCCACAGGAAAAGATTATATTTACAGGGAATCCGGTGCGGAAGGATTTGTTGAATGCCGTGAGTGAACGGGCGGAGGGGATTGCTTTCTACGGGTTGAATGCGAATAAGAAAACGGTGCTGGTTACCGGGGGTAGTTTGGGGGCCGGATCGATTAATAAGGCTATGGTGAGATGGTTGGAGAAGATTGCGGGGTGGAAGGACGTACAGGTGATTTGGCAATGCGGGAGTTATTATCATAAGGAGCTAGAGGAACAATTGAAGGGACGTATGCCGGAAAACGTGAAGTTTATGCCGTTTTTGAAACGCATGGATTTGGCGTATGCCTGTGCTGATTTGGTGGTGGCAAGAGCGGGTGCGGGTACGATTTCGGAGTTGTGCTTACTAGGGAAAGCCGTGGTGTTGGTACCCTCGCCTAACGTGGCAGAAGATCACCAGACGAAGAATGCCATGGCTCTGGTGAATAAACAAGCTGCTGTGATGGTGAAGGATGCCGAGGTGGTGGAGCGTTTGGGAGAGGTGATGGAACGCCTGTTGCAGGATGACGGGGAACGGAAAAGTTTGTCCGAGCATATCCTGACGCTGGCAATGAAGGATTCGGATGAGATGATTGCGAGGGAAATTTTGAAAATAATGTAAAGTGTAGAATGTAAAATTTAGAATTGAATGATCTGCCATTTTAAATTTTAAATTTTAAATTTTAAATTCATAGTATGGATATTAAGAATATAAAGACGGTGTATTTTGTGGGTATCGGGGGGATTGGAATGAGTGCGTTGGCTCGTTATTTTAAGGTGATGGGGTATGAGGTGGCAGGATATGATCGGACACCGTCACCGTTGACACGGAAAATGACAGGAGAGGAAGGGTTTGAGATTACTTACGAGGATGACGAGAATGGTGTTCAGGAGGTTTTCCGGGATAAGGAGCATACGTTGGTGGTATATACCCCGGCAGTTCCGCAGGAAAATCGTATTCTTAGTTTTTTCCGGGATAATGGGTACGCTTTGCATAAGCGGGCGGAGGTGCTGGGATTTTTGTCCCATAGTAAAAAAGCGCTTTGCATTGCCGGGACGCATGGAAAGACGACGACCACGACAATGTTAGCTTTTCTATTGAATCGTTCGCACGTGGGATGTAGTGCTTTCCTAGGAGGAATTTCTTCTAATTTCGGTACGAATTTGTTGATTGATAAGGATTCGGATTACATGGTGATCGAGGCGGATGAGTATGATCGTTCCTTTTTGCATTTGCATCCGGAGATTGCGGTAATCACGGCTATGGATGCGGATCATCTGGATATATACGGGACGCACGAGCATTTGATCGAGGCTTTCGAGGAATTTGCCTTGCAGACACGAGGCGAGTTGTTTTTGCGTAAGGGGTTGGAATTGAAGAAAAGAACGATTACCGGGCATTATGCTGCCGGGGAGAAAACGGATTATTATGCCGATCGGTTGCGGGTAGATAATGGGAGCTACTTGTTTGATTATATCGGGAAAGATTTGGAGATAAGAGATTTGAGGATGTGTTTCCCGGGGCGGGTGAACGTGGAGAATGCTACGGCTGCAATCACGGTGGCTTTGTATGTAGGAGTGACGCCGGAAGAGATTCGAGAGGCATTGCCTTTGTTTAAAGGAGTTTCCCGGAGATTTGACGTACATGCGAAGAGTGGCCGGTTGATTTATATTGACGATTACGCTCATCATCCGCGGGAGATTGAGGCGTCTCTTTCTTCTATTCGGGAGATGTGGCCGGATAAGAGGTTGACAGTCGCTTTTCAGCCTCATTTGTACTCACGGACAAATGATTTTTACCCGGAGTTTGCGAAGAGTTTGAATCTTGCGGATCAGGTGATCCTGCTGGATATTTATCCGGCACGTGAACAACCGATTCCGGGGGTGACATCAGGGTTGATTGCTGAGCGACTGACGGTGCCATTTGTATGGGTGACGAAGGAAGAGTTTCCGGAGTACGTGAAGGAAAACGTGAAGGAGGGTATTTTTATGACCGTGGGAGCCGGAGATATAGACCGTTTTATTCCGATTTTCACGGAGATGTTTGGAGGGACAGATTGTTGATCAGGGGTACAGGTTTGGATGTAATTGATAAGAGACGAGAATTTGAATTAGAAATTTTAAATTTGTAGGCTGGGAATAGAGATGAAACGCATTTTACCTTACATATTATCTTGCATTTTGCTTGTATACCTGATAATTGTGTTTACCTTTGTGGCGACAAAATCGGGGGAGGTAACATGTAGAGGGGTACGGGTGGCTGTCAAAAATACAGATGTTAACGTGTTTGTCGACGAAGAGGATGTTATGAAGGCGATAAAGAAGGGGTACGGAGACATTATGGATAAAAGTATATTGGCGGTAAATAAGGATAGTTTGGAAAGAGTGCTTGTCAAGAATCCGATGATTAAATCGGCTCAGGTTTACTACAGTTTAGACGGTTATATTCATGTAAATATCCAGCAACGTGAACCTGTTTTGAGAGTACTAACGGGTGAAGGGTATTATGTGGATCGTGACGGGAGAGTGATGCCGTTGTCTTCTAAGTTTACTTCCAGGGTTGTTGTAGCAACCGGTGATATAAATAAGAAATTTGCTTGCGAGAAATTGGGTCCTTTCGCAATGAAATTGAAGAATGAACCATTTTGGGATGCGTATATCGAACAACTGGTTGTGAGGTCGAACGAGGATGTTGTGATGATTCCTAAAGTAGGGGATTTTCGGATTGTGTTGGGAAAGGTGGATGATTGCGATGCCAGGTTGGAGAAGTTGATATTGTTTCTGAAGGACGGTATCACGAAGAAAGGGTGGAATCGTTATAAGGAGATCAATTTGAAGTTTGACAACCAAGTTGTTTGTGTTAGAAAATAAAAGATTAGATATTATGGGGTTTGTAGCTTCTTTGGATATAGGGTCTGAGAAAATGGTGATGGCTCTCGGAGAAAAGTCCGGGAGTGATTGTCGTTTGGTCGGTGTCATAAGTATAGCCTCACAAGGAGTTAAACGAGGCAAAATTATTGATAAACTTCGGGCAAAAGCGTGTATCCAGCGTTTGTTGGATCGTTTTAAGAGCGAGTATGAGGTTCATATTGATGCTTTGAATGTCGCTTTGAGCGGGGCGTGGGTGAAACAGATTGAAGACCGGGAGAATATCAAGTTTTCCCGTCCGAAGAGTATTGACCAAGGGGATTTGCAGGAGATGGAGAAAAAGTGTCGGAGTGTGGTGGGGGCTGGTGACGAGGAAGTGGTGGATGTCATTCCGTTCGCTTATTACGTGGATAAGGAGAGCGAGGTGAACCCGGTGGGGGTTACGGCAAAACGGTTGGATGTTCATTATCACGTGTATGTGGCAAGGAGTAGTGAGTTGATGGATTTGAGGGATATGTTTGCTAACCTAGGAGTTGATAAGATAGATTTTTATTCGATGGCTGGGGCTGCACAGAAGGCTTTGACCACGGCAGGATCGGATATATTTAATTTCGCTTTGCTTGATTTGGGCGCAGATAGTATCAAAGTGCAAATTTTCCAAGACGGACTTATTTATTTTGACGAGGAGTTGCCGTTGGGGTGTAGCACGATTGACGGGGATATAAATACCGCATTTTCGATTAATGACGTGGAGAAGGCGCGCAAGCTGAAAGAAGAGTTCGGTATGGCGTTGCGGGCATCGTGTAAGAACCGGAAGATTATGATTCCCGATACGAAGTATTGTATTGATAGTCATGATTTGGTACACGTGGAGCAATCCCGTTTGGAGGAGTTGTTGGAAGGGGCTATTTTCCAAATGCAGGAAAGTGGTTGTTACGAGGATTTGGATGACGGGATTTTGTTGACTGGAGGCGGTAGTCAGGTGGTCGGGATCGAGGTGTTGTTGTCCAAGCTGTCGGGACATTCGGTAGGATTTGCAAAGGTGGCAAGTGTTAAAGCAGATCGGGAGGCTAGTTTGAAGTCCCCGGTGTATTTTACGGCTTTGGGACTGTTGCAGTGTGAACGCCGGGAGGTGAAAAAGCCTAAATCCGGTGGATGGTTTAGTAATTTTTTTAAAGAATAAATGATATAAGACCTTTCAGCTATGCTTAATGAAGATGATTTATTGGTTGTGAATATTCCACCACAAGAAGAATCGATTATCAAGGTGATCGGAGTGGGGGGGGGCGGTAGTAATGCCGTGAACCATATGTGCCGTCAGGGTATTCGGGGCGTAGAGTTCGTGGTGTGTAACACGGATATACAGGCGTTGCGGATTAGTCCCGTGAAGAATCGTATTCAGATTGGTAAGGAGCTTACTGAGGGGCGTGGAGCGGGAAGTTTGCCGGAACGCGGTAAACAGTCGGCTATTGAAAGTCTGGATTATATCAAAACGATATTGGAGCGTAACACGAAAATGGTGTTTATCACGGCAGGTATGGGAGGTGGAACCGGAACGGGTGCCGCACCTATTATTGCCAAACAAGCTCGAGAGTTAGGTATTCTGACTATCGGAATAGTGACGATTCCTTTCAGTTTTGAGGGACGAAAACGGGTGGAGCAAGCTATGGAAGGGGTTGACGAGTTGTCGAATTATGTAGATGCCCTGTTGATTATCTGTAACGAGAAGTTGCGGGATATGTACGGGGATTTGAAGTTGTCGAAAGCGTTCGAGATGGCGGATAATGTGTTGACGATTGCGGCTAAGAGTATAGCGGAGATCATCACATTGAAGGGGTTCGTGAACGTGGACTTTGCCGACGTGGAGGTGGTGATGCGGAATAGTGGGGTGGCTCTGATGGGTGCCGGAGAATCGGTTGGGGAGAATCGTGCGCTGGAGGCTGCGAAAATGGCATTGGAATCGCCTTTGTTGAATAGTAATGATATTCGGGGGGCGTCTAATATATTGTTGAATATGTTGTACGGTAGTAAGGAGATCACGATGGACGAGATTACCTTGATTACCGATTACGTGAAGGAGTTGGTCGGAAATGATGTGGACGTGATCTGGGGTGCCGGTAAGGATGATGCTCTAGGTGATGAGTTGCACGTGGCTGTGATCGCTACCGGGTTTAACGGTTCGCCGATCGAGAGGAAGAAGACGAATATTTCTTTCAAGGTGGAGACGGTGGAAGATTTGGAAATGCAGACAGTGGATGCCCGGAAGTTGGAGGAAGAGGAGCGGATGCGCAAGCAAAAACTGGAGGAAAGTCGTCGGTTACGTCAACAGCGAGGTGAACAGCGGCGAGATATCGGGAAACGTCAACGGGCTATCGTGTTTGACGACGATGATGACGATGAACCGGTTCGGGAAGAGGAGACTCACCGGAAACGGATCGAGGAGTATGACCGGGAGTTTGAACAGGAGAACGGACGCAAACGGGGAAAGAATGAGGTGCCGGATGTGGACAGTTGGTTCAAGCGTAAGCTGGGGAATATGTTCAACGAGGATATGAATAGGGATTCACAAATGTAATAATGGACGATCATGGTAGATGGATTGATAAATTTTAACCAGTTTGAGATTACTACCCCGATTATTAAAGTGATCGGAGTCGGAGGTGGTGGCGGTAATGCCGTGGAATACATGTACAGGCAAGGGATCTGTGACGTGGATTTCGTGTTGTGTAATACCGATTCGCAAATATTGGAACATAGTCCTATTCCGACCATTATTCAATTGGGGAAGACCCTGACTGAAGGACGGGGAGCGGGGAACCGACCGGAAATCGGAGAGGCTGCTGCTAACGAGAGTCTTGATGATATAAAAGCGTTGTTGAGTACCAATACGAAGATGGTGTTTATCACGGCAGCAATGGGGGGGGGGACCGGGACCGGTGCGGCACCCGTGATTGCCAAGGTTGCCAAGGATATGGGTATTCTGACAGTGGGTATTGTTACGATACCTTCCCGTTTCGAGGGGCCGAAACGTTTGGATCAGGCTCGTGAAGGGGTAAAAAGATTAAAAGAACACGTGGATTCTTTGATTATCATAGATAATGAAAAGATACAACGGATATTCGGATCGCAGACATTGTCGAGTGCATTTGCCAAGGCTAACGACGTGTTGAATATTGCTGCCAAGGGTATTGCGGAGATTATTACGTTACCGGGATATATAAACGTTGACTTTGCTGACGTGAGAACGGTGATGACGGATAGTGGAATTGCTATTATGGGTGCGGCGAAAGCCTCCGGTGAAGACCGGGCCAAACGGGTGATTGCCGAGGCTTTGAATAGCCCTCTGTTGAATAAGAGCGATATATTGGGAGCCAGTGACATCTTGTTGAATATTACATCCGGAACGGATGAAATTACGATGGATGAGATGAGTGAAATCACGAATTACGTGATTAAGGAAGTAGGTGATAATGCAGCTATAATCTGGGGGGTGGGAACCGATGAGGCGCTGGAAGACGCAATTTCCGTGACGGTAATTGCTACCGGCTTTCCCATGGAGGACGTGGAAAACACATTCACGAAACCCTTGAAGGGAGTTGTGTCCGTAAATGATATTTCGGAGGAGGCGGTGGATGCTGCCCGTACGAAGAAAATCAAGGACGGGGTAAAGGATTACGTACAGGTCATTTTAAAAGAATCGGAGGTTGTGCTTCAACCGGATCTGTCACCCGAAAAAGTAGAAGAATTGGCAACGACTCCGGCGTATACACGGAGACATTTAAAAATAGACAGACTTTGATAATTTTAGATTAAAGGATTTTAGATTTTGGATTGGAGAATCATAAGATGATTTTTGCGAAGGAATTTGAATAGGGTTCCATTAAAAATTAGAAGCTTAGGGAAGGTTGTTTTGGCAACTTTTAGATCAGAAATCACGAATCAGAGATCAGGAATTACGAGTGTAATTTAAAACAGTTTAATGGAAAAATTTAGAGAATTAGGATTAGACGGGGAAATTCTTAAAGGAATTGCAGATTTAGGGTTTGAAACACCGAGTCCGGTACAAGAGAAGGCCATCCCTGTTATTTTGGGCGAAGAAAATGATTTGGTTGTGTTAGCCCAGACCGGGACGGGAAAAACAGCGGCTTTCGGATTGCCGTTATTACAGAAAATAAATCCGGAATGGAATAGCGTGCAGATATTGGTTCTGAGTCCCACACGTGAGTTGTGTATGCAGATCGGGAGTGACTTGAAAAAATATTCAAAGTATCTTCCGGATATTCGTGTGACCTGTGTGTACGGGGGTACGGATATTAGAAGGCAAATGAAAGAGTTACAGAAGGGGGTACACGTGGTTGTGGCCACTCCGGGACGTTTGGTTGACTTGTTGAACCGGAAGGCATTGAATATCGAGACCGTGTTTGCTGTCGTGCTGGATGAGGCCGACGAGATGTTGAACATGGGATTCCAGGAAGATCTGGACTTTATCTTGAGTAACACGCCTAAGGATAAAAATACATATTTGTTTTCGGCGACAATGCCGAAAGAGGTAGAGCGGATTGCTCGGAATTATCTGGTGAACCAGAAGGAGATTTCTGTGGGTAAGAAGAATCAGGGTGCAGACACGGTGTCTCATCAATATTATATGGTTCGTGCGAAAGATTGTTACGAGACGTTACGTCGAATTGTGGATTGCTCTCCCAGTATGTATGCTATTATTTTTACCCGAACGAAGAATGATGCGCAGGATATAGCGAAACATTTGCAGCGTGACGGAATTGATTGCGATGCATTACATGGGGATCTGAGTCAAGCACAGCGGGATAACGTGATGAACGCTTTCCGGGCGAAACGATTGAAAGTGTTGGTGGCAACCGATGTGGCAGCCCGTGGGTTGGATGTGGATTGCTTGACGCACGTGATCAATTACAATTTGCCGGAAGACGTGGAGAGTTACACGCATCGTAGCGGTAGAACGGGACGTGCAGGAAAGGAAGGAATCTCTATTGCGATTATTCACTCGAAAGAGAAAGGGAAATTGCGTCGGATTGAAGGTATCTTGAAAAAGAAGTTCGAGTACAAGCAAGTTCCTGTAGGTGAGGAGATTTGTCGGGCTCAGTTGGCATTCTATGCAGATAAGATTTTAGCATCGGAGGATCAAGAGGATATGGATCTGTATGCTCCGGATGTGTACGAAAAGTTCGCAGAGCTGACGAAAGAAGAGTTGATTCAACATTTGGTATCCTACGAGTTCGGTAAGCTACTAAAGAAGTATAAGAATACAGCTGATTTGAATATTAGCGAGGATGACCGTGGAGGTCGTTCAGAGCGAGGTGAACGTGGTGATAGGCGTGATCGTCGGGGACGTGGAGAAGAGACTGTGTACAGCACGTTTATGCTGAATGTCGGTCGGGAAGATGGGCTGACACCTCGTGATTTGATGGGCTTGATTAATAAATATTCTCGTCGTCGGGGGATTGGTGTTGGAGGTATTCGTATTTTTGATACAGATACTAAATTCGAGATTGACGAGGAGAGTGCATCTGATTTCGCCGTAGATTTCAGCAAGGTTCTCTTTAATGGTATTCCATTGGAGATAAAGGCTATCCCGACTCGGGATAATGGACGTCGTCGGGATGATCGAAGTCGAGGCGGCTTTTCCGGAAGACGGGAACGTCGTGATCGGGACAAACGAGATAGCCGAGGTGGCGGACGTCGGGAAGAAAAGAGTGGTGGAAAGAGAAGAGGAAGACCGGGAAGTGATCCGAAAAAGCCGAGAAATTTCAATAGATCGTCTTCTCGCGACTAGAAAATAATTTGTACATTTGAACATGGGAAGTGTAAAGTTTACTTTACATTTTCACATGTTCAATGTTTATATATTCAAATTGAAAAATGATGGAAATTAAGAGTGCCAATTTTGTGATAAGTAACACGGATGTGAAGAAGTGTCCGGATCCGGATCGACACGAATATGCGTTTATCGGGAGATCGAACGTGGGGAAATCTTCGTTGATTAATATGTTGACGAATTACAGTAAACTGGCCAAGACATCCAGCAGTCCGGGAAAGACACAGTTGATCAATCATTTTTTGATTAATGATGAATGGTATCTGGTGGATTTACCCGGATACGGGTATGCCAGAACATCTAAATCTCAGCGAGGACAATTCAGTTCTATGATAAAGAATTACATTTTAAAACGGGAGAACATGGTATGTCTTTTCGTGTTGATTGACAGCCGGCACGATCCATTAAAGATAGACCTTGATTTTATGGAGTGGCTGGGAGAAAATGGGGTGCCTTTTGTTATGGTCTTCACGAAGGCTGATAAGTTGACGACCACGGAACGAATGAATTGTATTGCCAAATATCAGGAAAAGATGAAAGATACATGGGAAAGTATGCCCATGGCGTTTATTACTTCTGCTGAAACAAAATTGGGACGGGTGGAGTTACTGTCTTATATTTCTGAGTTGAATAGATTAGAACTGGAATAATTAGATTGTAAATTTTAGATTGTAGATTCCGGCACAGAAGGCTAATGTTTGGGAATCTTTTAATTTGAAATCATAAATTGTAAATCACAAATTAGCATGGAGGCTATTGGATTGTACCAATTGAATAATTTGGTGAAACGGGAGTTAAAGAATCGTTTCCCGGACAGTTTTTTGGTGATAGCCGAGATTGCTGATGTGAAAGAAAATCGATCTGGGCATTGTTATCTGGAGTTGGTGGAGAAGAGGGAGGAAGATGATGCAGTGATTGCCACAGCTCGGGCTACGATATGGGCGTTTACCTATCGGATTCTAAGGCCTTATTTTGAAACAACCACGGGAAAATCTTTACAGAAAGGGATCAAGGTACTAGTTCGTGCGGAGATCGTTTTTCATGAGTTGTACGGGTATTCCTTAAATATAAAAGATATTGATCCGACTTTCACGGTTGGAGATCTGGAGCGTAAACGTAAAGAGATTATTGATCGATTGACGCAAGAGGGGGTAATTGATATGAATCGGGAACTGGAATTTCCGATGTTGCCGAAGACTGTGGCTATTATATCTTCTCCTACGGCTGCCGGGTATGGTGATTTCGTGGATCAGTTACATCGTAATGTTTATGGGTATGTTTTTCATACCAAGTTGTTTTCTGCCGTTATGCAGGGGGAAAAAACAACAGAATCTATTATTGCTGCCTTGGAAAGAATTTACGAGTATGAATCACTTTTTGATGTGGTAGTGATTATTAGAGGGGGTGGTTCACAAACGGATTTGGGTAGTTTTGATTCCTACGAACTGGCTGCTAACGTGGCGCAGTTTCCTATTCCTATTCTTGCAGGTATTGGACATGAACGAGATGAAACGATCGTGGACCGGGTGGCTTATCGGAGTGTGAAGACACCAACGGCAGCGGCGGCTTTTTTGATCGAGTGCTTTAACGAGGTGGATCGGGTATTGGAGGACGCTAAGGAAACCTTGGTAAGAGAGACTAGAAGAATTTTGCAAGAAGAAAGAACTCGTCAGGTAGTACGAATCACAGAGTTCAAGCAATTTACCCGTCAGTTTTTAGAGGGGCAGGCAAATAATTTGACCTTGTCGTCCCAGAGAGTAGAACATGCCTCAAGGCTTTTTGTACAGAATCGGATTAATGGATTGAATCAATTGAAAATGAGGGTAGAAGGGAAGGTTGGGGCCTTGTTTGAGCGTCAGAGGAATCGTTTGGATGATATGCAAAAGACGATGGTACATAAAACAACAGAATTGTTTACGGCTAATCGTTATTTTCTGGAGTTGGTAGAAACGAAAATGAAGTATGTTGATCCGAAAAATATACTGGAAAAAGGGTTTTCTATTACTCGTGTCAACGGAAAGGCGGTTCGGGAGACGAATCGTGTGAAGAAAGGGGATGTGCTTGAAACAGAGTTGTTCAAGGGAGTTATTCGAAGTGAAATTAAAGATATTGAAACAAACATCTAATATATAATCGATTATGGAAGAAAAATTGACATATAAATCCGCTATGGAGGAGATAGAAAGTTTGGTGAAGTTGTTGGAAGAAAATAAGTTGGATGTGGATGAGTTGAGCGAGAAAGTAAAACGGATGGCGGTACTTGTTGAGTTTTGTAAGGGCAAATTACATCGGACGGAAGAGGATGTAAATAATGTGTTGAAATCAATTACCGAGTGATGAAATCCGGCTGGCTGTTTTTTTTCATGCTGATTTCGATGGCCTCTGCATTAGGGCAAATTCGAACAGCGGGACGAAATTTGTGGGGAAGGGATGAAGTAAAACATGCAGCGATAGGGATTTGCGTGAAGAACGTGGAGACGGGTCAAATTGTGTATGAGCATAACCCGCAGATGGCATTGCGTCCGGCCTCCGTGGTTAAGTTGCTTTCTTCTGCGTTAGCATTAAAACGGGAAGGGGATTCTTTAACTTACACAACAAAGTTTTTTTACACCGGGGAGATTGATGAGGGGAGACTTTTTGGAAACATTGTTATACAGGCGGGAGGTGATCCAACATTAGATTCAAAGTATTTTCCCAAAGCGTGTTTTATAGATAGTCTTGTTTCTAAAGTTGTGAATTTGGGGATCAAGCGAATTCATGGAAATATTATTGTAGAGACAGAGGGAGAACCAGCCAGTATTCCGGGGTCTTGGCCGTGGGAAGATGTGGCAAATTATTACGGGGCTCTCTATCATTCATTTAATTACCGGGATAATACGTATACGATAAACTTGAAATCAGGAAAACCTGGTACTCAAACCAAGATCGTGTCTGTTGTGCCTTCTGTTCCGGGGATAAAATTGCGGAACGAAGTCATGGCTTCTGTCAAGAATGTGAATGATGCGTGGATATATGGGGGGCCGGAGGCAGCGACGTTATTAATTCAGGGGATGATTCCAGCCAATCGTTCTTCTTTTGCGGTGAAGGGAGCTATGCATCATCCGGATGCTTGTTTTAGAGCTGAACTGGAAAAACGATTGAAGGAGAAAGGAGTTTTGTTGGATAAACAAAGGATAGAGGAGGGAGAACGTCATGCATTGTTGTCTTTGGATTCTCCTTTTTTGAAGGATATTGTTTATTATACTAATAAGAATAGCGTTAATCTTTTCGCCGAGGCTTTGGGCGAATTGATCAGTCCGACAGATTACGCAAGAACGGTAAAGGTAGAATTAAGTCATATCGGGATAGATTCATGTGGAATTACGTTGAAAGATGCCAGTGGTTTATCGCCGGCAAATGCTGTTCCGGCGGAGGTGTTCACGGATTTATTGATTTGGGCAAAGGGGCATTTAAGTGATGCTTTTGTTTCCTCATTACCACGAGGAAATGTGGATTGGGGATTACGAGTTTATTCCGATCATCCGGTTTTACGAGAGAATGTTATTGCTAAGACCGGCTCTATGTCCGGAGTCCGGGCTCTTGCTGGATACTTAAAAAATCAGAAGGGAGAAACGTTAGCTTTTACAATTCTTGTGAATAATTACGTGGGGGATCCCGTAAAGGTACAGGAGATTATTAGGGATTTATTGAAAGATATAGCAGATAAATGAAAAAAACCGGCATCTTGCCGGTTTTTTTTCTAAAATATATAGAAAGGATTATTCATTCTTGAACTGATCATCTCCGAATGCTAACATCGGGAAAGTGATAAAGGGAAAGAAAATAGTTGCAATGGTAAATCCAATACCTTTTCCGAATTTCTCCAAGAATTCTTTTAAAGCTATGATAGAGAAGATGATGTTTGCAATCGGAACAAAAATCATGATCAAAAGCCACCACCACGGTCTGTTAATGATTTGGAGCATTACGTAAAGATTGTAAATAGGGATAATACCTTCCCAACCTTGTCTTCCTGCTTTTTCGTACACTTTCCACATAGAAACAAGCAATAATACGACAATAAGCAAGTAAATGATAGATACTAACATAGTTCTGATTTTTTAGTTAAACATTTATAAGTAAACTCGTTTTTTCCTTTCGTGTACACACAGCATTTTCGCTCGCAAATGTATAAAAATCTATACGATTGTCAAAGTTTTTCTCCTATTATCTATGTTTTTACTGTTAAAGCTTTTATTATCTGTTTTTTCGACAATAGATTTCTTTTGTATTTGTTTTTTAATACATTTGTAATATAGAATGTATGCTATTTATGGGCGATTTGGAGAATGGTGTATTAGGAAAAGAAAATGTTGCGGGAGATAACGGAAATGAAAGTTTTAAAGACGAGATTGATGTTATTCGTTACGCACTGGATCACGTGGATCAGGAAATTTTTGTATTCCGTCCAAGTGGAGAACTCGTGTATACCAATCAACCGGGTAAAGACAGGTTTCATCTACCGGAAAATTTGGCTGGAATTTACGCATGGACATTAGATCCGACGTTGACATTAGAGTCTTGGAACAAGAGGATTCAGCCAGTTAGGGAGTGTGGGGAGAACTTCGAGAGTATGTTGTATTTAAACAGGCCCGGTGGGGGATGTGATGTTTTAAAAATGTTTGCTCACTCGACGATTCGTGTTTCAGGAGAGGAGTTAATCTGGGTCTTTGGGCGGGATGTATCCCTGCATGTGAAAAATGAGAATAGAATTAAAGAGCTTAATTCCATTATGAACACCGTACTAGACAATATTCCCGTGTATTTGTTCGTGAAAGATGCCGGACCGGAATTTCGTTACGTGTATTGGAATAAAGCTTTTGAGACATATTCTCATATTTTACGGGAGAATGCTCTAGGTAAAACCGATTTTGAGGTTTTTCCCAATCAAAAAGATGCAGAGCGTTTCAGACGAGATGATAAAGAATTACTTCGTACAGGAAAAGATATTGAATTTTTGGAGACCTACGAGACGAAAAAAGGGGAGATAAGAACTGTGAAGACGTTGAAGACTTTGGTCCGGAATTACTCTGGTGAGCCCTGCTTTTTAGTTGGTGTTTCGTGGGATATAACAGATTTAAAAAGTACGGAACAAGAATTGGTTAAGGCTCGTCTGAAAGCGGAACAGTCGGACAAGTTAAAGTCTGCTTTTCTGGCGAACATGAGCCATGAAATTCGTACTCCTTTGAATGCTATTATCGGTTTCACTCGTTTGGTGGCAGAAACGGAGGATGCGAGTGAGAAAGATTATTATCTGAATATCGTAGAGAATAATTCGGAGTTGCTGACACAATTAATAAATGATATACTTGACTTATCAAGGATTGAAGCTGGGAGCTTAGAGTTTGTGTATAAACCGGTTAGTATTCGGGAGTTGTGTTTGAAAATTCAAGAAGTACATCGGGTACGCATGAAAGAGGATGTACAGTTGGAGTTTGAGGATGGTGGTTTAAATACCCACGTGTTAACAGATGGAAACCGATTATTTCAGGTTATATCTAATTTGATTACGAATGCCTCAAAGTTTACTGCGAAAGGATTTATACGTTTCGGTTATCAGCAAGTGGGAGATTTTATTGAATTTTACGTGGCGGATTCCGGGTGTGGAATTCCTAAAGATAAAGTACCTACAATCTTTGATCGTTTCACAAAATTGAATACCTTTGCGCAAGGCTCTGGTTTAGGATTGGCGATATGTAAAATGCTTGTAGAGAAAATGGGAGGGAACATATTTGTTCAATCTGAAGAGGGACGTGGTTCTATATTTAAATTTACAATTCCTTATCAAAGAATTACTATCGAAACAGACATGAACGATATGGAAAATAACGAGATTAAAGAAAATGTGAGCGTCGGAAGAACAATTTTAGTGGCGGAGGACGTGGAGAGTAATTTTCTTTTATTAAAAGCAATTATCGGGAAGACTTATACATTGCTCCATGCTTGGAATGGAAAGGAAGCTGTTGAGATATATGAACAATCCCTCCCTGATCTTATTCTTATGGATATTAAAATGCCGGAAATGGACGGGCTAGAGGCAACTCGAATCATTCGTAAAGTTTCTCAAGAAATTCCGATTATAGCTTTAACAGCATTTGCTTTTGACGATGATCGGGTAAAAGCATTAGAGGCAGGTTGTAATGATTATTTAACTAAGCCGTTGTCTGCTCCTTTATTAAAGGAAACGATTGCCAAGTATCTGGTTTGATTGATATTATTATAAAATTATTGTATTTCTAATTTATGTGCATGGAAGTTCGTCATGAATTTCCATGTTGTGTATGAGGAAGGATGTCATTGGAGTATGAAAAAAAGCTGTAAACTTATCGTTTACAGCTTTTTTATGTAGATGTTAGAATTTTATTTCACTTCCTCGAAGTCAACATCAGTTACTTCTTGGTCTTTTCCACCATTGTTCGCTTGTTGTTGTTGATCAGCGTGAGGGGCTCCTTGTTGTGCGCCGCCTTGTTGTTGTTGGGCGTTGTACATTTCTTGAGAAGCAGCCTGGAACACGTTGTTCAGTTCATCAATAGCCGAGTTAATAGCGGTAATGTCCTGAGCTTTGTGAGCGTCTTTCAGTTTTTGCAATGCAGCCTCGATCGGTTGTTTCTTGTCGGCAGGTAATTTGTCTCCAAACTCTTTCAATTGTTTTTCCGTTTGGAAAATCATACTGTCGGCTTTATTGATCGTGTCGATTCGTTCTTTTTCCTTCTTGTCAGCCTCTGCATTAGCGGCAGCTTCGTCCTTCATTCTCTTGATATCGGTATCGGAGAGTCCGGATGAAGCCTCGATACGGATAGATTGTTCTTTTCCGGTAGCTTTATCTTTTGCAGATACTTTCAGAATACCGTTAGCATCGATGTCGAAACTAACCTCGATCTGTGGAACACCACGTGGGGCTGGTGGTAGTCCGTCCAAGTGGAAACGTCCGATCGTCTTGTTGTCTTTTGCCAAAGGACGTTCTCCTTGTAACACGTGAATTTCAACAGATGGTTGGTTGTCGGTAGCCGTGGAGAATACTTCCGATTTCTTTGTCGGGATCGTGGTGTTGGATTCAATCAATTTCGTCATCACTCCACCTAAAGTTTCGATACCTAAAGAAAGCGGGGTTACGTCAAGTAACAACACGTCTTTTACTTCTCCAGTTAATACGCCACCTTGGATAGCGGCACCAACGGCAACAACTTCGTCTGGGTTAACCCCCTTGGAAGGAGCTTTGCCAAAGAACTCTTCAACTTTTTTCTGCACAGCCGGGATACGGGTAGAACCACCTACCAGAATAACCTCGCTGATGTCTGATGCACTCACGTTTGCATTCTTCAATGCACGACGGCAAGGCTCGATGGTTGCTTGTACCAGATGGTCTGTCAATTGCTCGAATTGTGACCGGGTTAAGGTTCTTACCAAGTGTTTTGGAATTCCATCAACCGGGAATATGTACGGCAAATTGATTTCCGTGGAGGTTGAACTAGAAAGTTCGATTTTAGCTTTTTCTGCAGCCTCTTTCAGACGTTGGTGAGCCATCGGGTCTTTCCGGATGTCCACGTTCTCGTCTTTCTTGAATTCGTCTGCCAACCAGTTGATGATCACGTCATCGAAGTCGTCACCTCCTAAGTGAGTATCACCATCGGTTGATTTTACCTCGAACACACCGTCACCTAATTCCAAGATAGAAATATCGAAGGTACCACCTCCCAAGTCGAAAACGGCGATCTTCATATCTCGATCTTGTTTATCTAATCCGTAAGCCAATGCTGCGGCAGTCGGCTCGTTGATAATACGTTTCACGGTCAATCCGGCAATTTCTCCGGCCTCTTTCGTCGCTTGACGTTGGGCGTCGTTAAAATATGCGGGAACGGTAATTACCGCCTCTGATACCTCTTGTCCCAAGTAATCTTCAGCTGTTTTCTTCATTTTCTGAAGAATCATGGCAGAGATTTCCTGCGGGGAATATTTACGGTCACCGATTTCAACACGCGGGGTATTGTTTTCTCCTCTTACAACTTTGTAAGCTACACGATTGATTTCTTTATCTACCTGATCATAGGTTTCACCCATGAAACGTTTGATAGAGTATATTGTTCTCGTCGGGTTCGTGATAGCCTGACGTTTTGCAGGGTCACCTACTTTTCTTTCGCCGTTGTCAACAAAAGCAACAATAGATGGTGTTGTTCTCCTACCTTCACTGTTCGGGATCACCACCGGCTCATTACCTTCCATTACGGCAACGCAAGAGTTCGTGGTTCCCAAGTCTATACCAATAATCTTTCCCATATTGTTTAATATTTATAATGTTATTATTTTCTATTTACTTTTTCGTTCTTTGTCCCTGAATAGTTTCAAGAACATTTATCTTTTATCAAACGGTGTGCCAGTTCCCAAATAAGACTTATTTTCATAAAAATCTATTACAAACACGTGGTCGGTGTCACATTTACTGACAGAACGTCATAAATAGAACAGGTCAAGATGTTTCAATCTGACAATGAAATGGCAGAAAGAGTATTGGGAGTTGATAACTTATTTTATATCTTTACACCCGTTAAAGGTCGTAAGTAGGCGGTAAAATATATTAACTAGTTGTGTAAAAGATTTTACAGTGGAAGAAGTCGTAAATAAGTCTATTCAGGTAATTGGTTTCACGAGAAATGCCGATTTTCAATTACCCGTTTTAAATACCGATAAAGAATTATTGCAGGAGAATATCATTCTGCTACGGGTTGGTTGTCAGCATGAAGAGTTTCTAAACGTGTTACAACAGGTTCGGGCTGAGGATATAATGCTTGTCGATCTGGACCGGGTGGCCTTGCCTATGTTGAACGCTCTTGGACAAGCTTACGGGAAAACGGAACGAAAGGATCATATTTATTATGTGAGTAGCCGGAAACGTAAGTTGTGGCTTGGATTTGTGGATACAGTCTTGTGGCGGAGCGATCGGAGTATCACGGATTCTCCTGTGTTAATCGGTAACAAGTCTTTGTTCATGAAAGCATATGCTGGGAATGATCTGGACGGTAATTTGTTGAGGGCTGTGAGTTACAGTTTACAGAAAGCATTCGTGAAATTCGGTACCTTGGAGGTGTCTGTTACCTGGAAAGATTTGGAAAACGTTTCAAATCCTGCCATGAATTATTTTTGGAAGATACCTTTTCGTTTTTTGACGACAGGCCGTTTCTTTACCACGTTGTTTGATGTTTCCGGTCGGTCTCTTCGGGATATGACATACCGGATGCTTATGTTGTTATTCGGTTTGTTTGTCTTTTTCTATATGCCTTATATCAGTAAGGATTACGGGATTAGCGGGGACGAGTTTGTCGATCACCGACATTCCGGTTATGTACTTGATTTCTTCACGAAAGGGGATAAGGCTGCGCTGAATCAGCCTCAAACGGCTTTACACCTTTACGGTAATTCGATGCAGGTGGTGGCGGCTGTCGTGGCTAACATGATCGGTGCGGATGATGTTTATGCCGTGCGTCATGTCGTGTGTGCCTTGGTGGGAGCTTTGGGGATAATTATGATCGGTTTGTTGGGAATGCGTTTCGGGGGAGGGTTGTGTGGACTTATTTCCATGTTGTTACTCTTTTTTTCGCCCCGTTTCTTCGGGCATAGTATGAATAACCTGAAGGACATTCCGTTTGCCGTGGGATACTTGGTTGCCATATTCTATTTCGTGCGGATGTTCGATCGTTATCCCGTGGTCAAACTACGACACATGATCGGGGCCATGCTGGGAATCGCTTTGGCATTGGGAACCCGTTCCGGGGGTTTGCTTTTGTTTCCGTACTTGTTGATGTATGGCGGTTTGTTTTACATCTTATGGGTCGGATTCAAGGAGTTTTATAAATTTATGAAATATCGTAAGGATGTCGAAAACGTCTTGTTTTTGATTATACTCGTTTTATTTGTTGGGTATTTCTTGTCTATCATCACGTGGCCTTTTGCGTTGGCTCGCCCGTTTACTAACGTGGTTGTGTCATTGAAGGAATTCACGAATTATAATATCGGGTTGCGCACTATATTCGAGGGAGAACAGATGATGTCGAATATGCTGCCTGTTCATTATGCCCCGAAATACTTGATGATCGGGTCTCCCTTGGTGGTTGTTATCGGTTTTATTGGGTATCTTTTTTTCATGGCTTTCCGGAAGAAGGAATTCTCTCTGTTGTCGTTCTTTATTTTATTCTCACTGGTATTTCCCGTGTTCTGGGTTATTTACCAGAAATCAAATTTGTACGGGGGAATTCGTCATTTGTTGTTCGTGATGCCTTTCATGGTGTTGCTGGCAGCCCGGTTCTGGACGTTAATGTTATCTGTTTCCCCTAAATATTTGAAGGGTGTCATGGTGGTTGTGCTTGTCGGGTTGTTATTCTTACCTGCACGTCACATGGCCGTGAATCATCCCAATGACTATGTTTATTTTAACGAGTTGGTGGGAGGGTTGCGAGGTGCTTACGGGGATTACGAAACGGATTATTATTATAATTCCTTGAAAAAAGGGGTGGATTGGTTCAAGAAGAACGTGGATTATAAGGGACGTCCTCTCCGGATCGTGACGAATCATAGTGCGAATCTGCAACATTATTTCCGGAAAGATACGAATATTACCATCGTGTATAGCCGGTATTACGATAAATTCAGCAAGGAGTGGGATTACATGATATTCGATAACGTGTATATCAATAGTTTCCAGTTGAAAAATGGTCTTTTCCCAGTGAAAGAGGGCTTTTTGTATTCGGTGGATGCCGATGGGTTGCCGATGTGCGTGGTGGGTGAGAGAACGTCTAGGGATGATTACGAGGCGATCAAGTTGGAGGAACAGAAGAAGTACCCGGAGGCGATCGCGAAATTGGAGAATTATTTGAAGGATCACCCGTGGAACGAGGAAATGTGGATGCGTTTATCCCGGATGTACTACACGATTGGCAAGCCGGAGGAGGCTCTTCGGTGTACGGGTGAATCTCTGAAATGGCAACCGCAGTTGATGGATGCGTTGAATATCCGGGCGTTGAGTGCTTTGGATTTGAAAAAGTTCACGACGGCTCATCAGGCGGTTGACGCGATGTTGGCCCAAAATGACGTGGCATCTTCTTCTTATTATTTGAAGGGGTTGATTTACTACACGGAGGGAAAGGATAAGGAGGCGCTGGATAATGTCAATAAAGCGTTGAGGTATAACGGTGGAAACGTGCAGGCGTTGGCCTTAGGTGGGGATATTTTACGGCGAAACGGGAGTTATTCGAAAGCGATAGAACCTTACGAGAAGGTGGTGAGAGCCAAACGGGCGGATGAGCGGGTGTTGCTTTCTTTGGCGGAATGTTACTGTCGTGTGAATAACTACAAGTTACTGGAACAGATCACATCATTGTTACGTGAGCAAGGACGGGATAAAGAGGCGTTGCAGAAGATTGAACTCCGGGCTTTGATTCAGCAAAAACGCATGGAGGATGCCGAGAAATTGTTGAAACAGATGAACGGGGTCAAGGAGGATAGCGAGTTTGTATTGTTACGTGCGCTATGTGAACTTGCGGCAGGACGCCGGGCTACAGCCACAGAAATGGCTCAAAAGGCGATAGAACTGGACCCGAAGAACAGGGAGGCGATTGAATTACAGCGTTTCTTGTCGAAAGAAATGGAGATTCGGAAATAAAACGATTATAAATGAAAAAGATATGTGTCATCATCCCGTGTTATAACGAGGCGCAACGTTTGGAGTTGGAGGTCTTCCGGGAATTCGTGGGTAGAGAAGAACGTTTTGATTTTTGTTTCGTGAACGATGGTAGTCAGGATAATACATCCGAGGTTTTACGGCGGGCCGTGGAGTTGGAACCGGGGCGTTTCTTGCTGGTAGACAACACGGACAACCGGGGAAAGGCGGAGGCCGTCAGGAGTGGGATGTTGTATGTCAGTTCCTTGAATCGTTACAATATCGTGGGGTATCTGGATGCCGATTTGGCCACGCCATTGGAGGACCTGTATTTGCTGGCAGAGGTGATGGACAGGAAACCGGGAGTGTGCATGACGATGGGGGCCCGTCTGAAACGCTTGGGGGCCAACGTGCAAAGGAAAGCGTATCGCCATTATTTGGGGCGGGGCTTTGCGACGTTAGTTTCGATGTTATATCAACTTCCCGTGTACGATTCTCAATGTGGGGCTAAGCTTTTGAAAAGTGAGTTAATACCTGTTGGATTTAGCGAGGAATTTCGTTCCAGTTGGCTTTTCGACGTGGAACTAATCTTACGAATCCGGGAAAAATACGCTGATTATGACCGGATTATTCATGAAGTTCCCTTGAATACATGGGTGGAGAAGGGGGATAGCCGTATCAAGTTCAAGCATTTACTGAAGATGCCCAAGGAATTGTTTAACATTTATTGTCGTTACATGGGACGTGAATAAGGGCGTGTGTTCCGGGTTATTCTAAGCTTAATATTCCGAATAAGTTACCATGTACTTGCGTCGCTGTCTCGTTAGTAAGTTACCGATAAGTTACCGATAAGTTACCGATAAGTTGCCGATAAGTTATCGAGCGGGAGTGGTAACTTGTCCCAGTGTTCGTGTTGATGAATAGTTGGATTACGCCCGAGTTACAGGCAGAACACCGGAGAATGTGTCTGCCAGTAGACTTGAATAATGTTTCTATTGTAAATATTCCGGATGTCGTTTCAACCACACGGCCGCATACGAGCAAGTGCCTTCCGGTTTGAGGTGATTGGCTTTCGCGTAGTCATAAGCGGCTTCCGTGAGTGCGCTAGCGATTCCTCTCCCTTCTAAAGCCGGGGGAACGAACGTGTGAATGATGTCGAGACTATTGTCCGTTAACCTGTATTCTGCGTAAGCCTTCATGTTTTCCAGCTCGATTTCGAAACGTTGCCGGGTGGGGTAATGTGTCACTTTGTAATTCATAGTTTTTGTTTTTTGATGTAACGAAGATAAGCAATAAAATGTTTTGTATCGTTTTTTCGATTATATTTGAGGAAGAAAGAGTATAAATTTAAATGATGGAATTATGATAGAGGCACCTGAAGCGCTTTGTTTGTCGGAACAGTTGAACGGGGTTATCAAAGGAAAGGTCGTGATGGATGTTATACCTTGCTACACCTCGCATAAATTTGCCTTTTTCAACGGGGACCCGGAAAAATACCCGGGGATGTTACTCGGTAAAATGGTGGATGGGGCTTGTGCTTACGGGGGAATGGTGCAAATAAACGTGAGGGATGCCAAGGTGGTGTTTAGCGACGGGGTAAACCTCCGTTATTACGAACCCGAGGCGAAGTTACCGAACAAACACCAGTTACTGATCGGGTTTGAAGATCAGAGTTGCATTATCGTTTCCGTGAGGATGTATGGTGCCGTGTGGTGTTTCGTGGGGGATTCTTTCGAAGGTGGTTTGATGTCATATTACGGAGGGGCAAAAAATAAACCGCAGGTGTTGTCGGATGCTTTTGACAAGGCGTATTTCATGTCCTTGATTAATGACGAAGGGGTACAGAAAAAGAGTGCCAAGGCGTTTCTTGCCACGGATCAGATGATTCCCGGTTTAGGAAATGGCGTGTTGCAGGATATTCTGTATCTGGCTCGGGTGCATCCGAAGACGAAGATCGCAGTTCTTTCACAGGCGAAAAGGGAAGAACTTTTCGCCTGTGTGAAGAAGGTCTTGCAGGAGATATACCGGCTGGGAGGACGTTGTTCCGAGAAGGATTTGTTTGATCAAAAAGGAGGGTACGTTCCTTACCTGTCTAAGGATACCGTGGGGAGTCATTGCGTGTATTGCGGGGATTATATATTAAGAGAGAATTATTTGGGGGGTAGCATTTACTATTGCAACACTTGTCAGCAAGAAGAAAGGTAGGATAAAAAATCCCGGAGTTTAATCCGGGATATTTTGATATTATCTGTTGTGTTCTTTCAATATCACGTCGTGGGCACCGCCTTCCACGATACTGGTTGAAGAAACCAGGGTGATTTTAGCGTTCTTTTGTAATTCAAAGATGGATGTTGCTCCGCAGCTACACATCGTGGAGCGGATTTTACCGATGGTTACATCCAAGTTGTCTTTTAATTTTCCGGCGTATGGAACGTAGCTATCCACGCCTTCCTCGAATTTGAGGGATTCACTGCCGCCCATGTCATAACGTTGCCAGTTGTGGGCGCGGTTAGAACCTTCTCCCCAGTACTCTTTCACGTAGGAGTTATTCACCATTAGTTTTTTGGTGGGGGATTCATCGAATCGGGCGAAATAACGTCCCATCATCAAGAAATCGGCACCCATGGCAAGAGCCAACACCATGTGGTAGTCATGTACGAGACCGCCATCACTACAAATCGGCACGTAGATACCGGTATCCTCGAAGTATTTATCGCGGGCTTTGGCCACGTCAATCACGGCTGTAGCCTGTCCGCGGCCGATACCTTTCTGCTCGCGGGTGATACAGATGGAACCTCCACCGATACCCACTTTGATAAAGTCAGCCCCGGCTTCCACTAGATAACGGAATCCGGCCTGATCTACCACGTTTCCGGCACCAACGAGTACTTTGCCGTTGTATTCTTGTTTAATCCATTGTAATGTCTCTTTTTGCCATTCGGAGAAACCGTCAGATGAATCGATACATAAAACGTCCACCCCGGCTTCTACTAACGCGGGAACACGTTCTTTGTAATCACGGGAATTAATCCCGGCACCTACTAGTAATTTCTTGTCCGTGGTGTTTAATAATTCATTCGGGTTATCTTTGTGGCTATCGTAGTCCTTGCGGAACACGAAGTAAGCAAGGTTTTGATCTTTATCAATGATCGGTAAGGTGTTCAGTTTATGATCCCAGATGATTTGGTTTGCCTCGCTGAGGGTCATCCCGATTTCTCCAACGGTTAATTTGGAAAAGGGAGTCATGAATTCTTTCACTTTTCTGTCTTTCGGGTCTTTTTCTCCCCGGTAATCCCGGCTGGTAACTATACCCAGCAATTTGCCGTTCGGGGTTCCGTCATGGGTAACACCCATTGTGGTATGTCCCGTGCGTTTCACCAAAGCAAGCACGTCTGCCAACGTGGCTTCCGGGGTGATGTTGGAGTCACTGGTAACGAATCCGGCCTTGAATTTCTTTACCTTGCGAACCATTTCTGCCTGTGATTCGATAGGTTGCGAACCGAAGATAAATGACAATCCCCCGTTCCGGGCAAGTGCAATTGCCAATCCAGAATCGGAAACGGACTGCATAATCGCTGAAACAAACGGGATGTTCAGTTCAATGGCTGATTTCTCGCCTTTTTTATACTTCACCAAGGGTGTTTTCAATGAAACGTTGGTTGGGATACACTGTTTCGTGGTCAGACCGGGAATAAGCAGATATTCTCCGAAAGTTCTTGATACATCGTCCAAATAGATTGCCATAGAATTTATCTTTATGCGGTTTGATTAAAAATTGGGCAAAGATAGTCAATTTCTCGGAATATGCAGGGTGTAGAGCCTTATTTTTTGTTTCGATGAATTTCATGCCATTTTTCAAGACAGTTTAAAAAGTGATATAAAAAAGGGGCTGTCCCAAAAGTCTTTTTATATCAAAAAACTCCTCCGTCACTTCGTGCCACCTCCTCTATAAACAGAGGAGGAGCTGGTGACTCTTCCCGAAGACAGGGAGTATTTCAACTCTCCCTCTGTTTATAGAGGGAATACCCCGAAGGGGGGAGGGAGTTAAAAAAAGACTTTTGGGACAGCCCCAATAAATGAATAATATAGAACTATTTACTTTTCTGATTTTAAATAATCAACAGAAAGTAAAGATTTTTTATTTCTTTTTCGCCAACCGTTCGTCCAGCCACGTTTTCAGCTCGTGCTTGTCTTTCGCTTTTCCCACGATTTTACCGTCCGGGGCGATCAGCATCAACGTGGGGAGATAGGGGATAGCATAGAGAGTGGCCACTTTCGCCGGGGTATGGGGGATAGGGAATTCATCTATGACTTGCAGCCAGGGAAGTTGATCTTCTTCCAGTGCTTTCAACCAGTCGTTTTTCCGGCTATCATTCGTGACTCCGAGTATTTCAACCCCTTTTTTATGGTATTCAGCGTAGAGTTTCTTCATTTCAGGGAAAGAGGCTCTGCAAGGACGACACCAAGAGGCCCAGAAATCCAGAATCACGTATTTACCTCGCAAATCGGATAGGGATAATTTTGTCCCGTCGGGTGTTTCCAACGTGAAGTCCGGGGCCGGCATACCTGGTTGTACACGAATTCTTGCTGCAATTTCCACTCTAACATCTTTAGCGAATGAACTGTTTTGTACTTTAGGAGATAAGGCCTTGAATACTTGTTCCAATTCAGCTAACTCCATGTCATTCTGAAGGAAATTTAAATAGTATGCTACTGCTTCTATCGTGTCATTTTTCAGGATCAATTCTTTTTGTTGCTTCCGAACCTCATTGCTGAATTCTTCGGTTATTGCCTCGGTTTCTGCTTGATACTTGTAGAAGGCTTCTTTATCCTCACCATTATGGAGTTCATTCAATTTAGTTTGTACTTCTGCGTATTCCTTAAAGCGGGGTTCTTGCATCAATTTTTCCCGAACGTTACTGATTTCCTGGTATATTTTTTCGTTTAATGAACCTGTCACGTTAACATTCGGAATACTCCGATACCCGTATTGGTCGAGAACATCAGCCCATTTTCCAGCGAGAGTGATTGTGTTGTTTTCTCCGATAAAACCACAAGATGCCGGTTTTTCCTTGTCCGGACAAACTTGGATGCTGACCCAAGAGGGGGCTTCTAATTTTCCCGTGAAAGTAAAGACTCCGTTTTTCATTTTTACCGTGTCGCCAGTAGTAGGTTCTTCTCTTCCGACGGGGAGTGTCATGATTGCGATCCCGTTTCCGGCACCTTCAATGTTACCTTTGATTTGGTAACCTTCCGTGTTGGATTGACAGGCTAATGCGGTTAACCCGATCCATCCGATAAATGTCATTTTGTTCATTTTCCAAATATTTCAATTAGTTTTTGATCTAAGTTTTCTTGTGGCTCACCACCTCCGCCGTAACGACCGATGATGATTCCGTTTTTATCAATTAGAATTTTCGTGGGTAGCGTGTGAATACCGTACCATTCTCCAATATCTTCGCTTTTGTCATATCCTTCGGCTGTACGTTTTATACCGCTTAACACGTGACGGAAGTTCCCGATTCCATCTTCCTCGACTGCTTTTCGCCAAGCCTGTGGTTTCGTGTCGTCAGATGCGATACACACAATCTCGAATCCTTCGGGGGCATATTTCTTGTATAGCTCTTTGAGATGCGGATTCCCCTTACGACACGGGATACACCAGCTTGCCCAGAAATCTAGGAGAATGTATTTTTTGCCTTTTAGCTCTTCAAGATTGAGCATTTTGTCGTTAATGTCTTTCCGGTTAAACATGGTTGCGGGACTTCCGGGAGAACCTTGTTTTAGTTTTTTTATCTCTTCTGCGATCTCTTTACCGGAGCGGCTGTTTTTCACTCGTTCTGTCCAATGATTGTAAGCGTTTTCAACTTGACCGACAGGTAACGACATCAACCGGAAACGCATGAGGTAAGGGGATAGATAAGAGTCGGGATGGGTTTTGATAAACTCATCCGTGATCACGTCCATACGCTCGTTATAAGGTTCAAATTGGTCACGGATGGCTGCGGCCTTTTCATGGTCTTTTTCTGCTTTATAAGCTTCTGTAAGTGGTCGCATCTCTTCCCGGATTGGTGCTTGCTGACGATTTAGTTCTTGTTCTTCCTCGTTTGTTTTCGAACCGGAAAGCTTGAACTCTTTGAATTTTCCAACGACAATTTCCAATTGCATATCGGAGGCCTCGATCCAGAAGTCTGTGAGATTCGGGTCATCCATGTAGCGAACGGTTGAATCCAATCTTAATGACATATTTGTCGGTTCGGAAATCATTCCTTCCAGTTGGAACTTTCCATTTTTTACCGGAACATTCTTTTGTACGTACTGTTCGTTATTGTCTGTATAACCAAATAGGAGATGGCCGGACGTCATTCCTTTTATTTCTCCGCGTAGCGTGAATTTATTATTTTGTGCGTGGAGTATTGTCGTGCTTAGTAAGAGCACGACAATAAAAAACAGTGATTTCTTTAACATATGGCGAATTTTTAGATTTTACTATATCCCGGATTCTGATCCCCAATCGTGGGATTTTTTTCGAACTCGGCAGCTGGGATCGGGAGAATGATATAATTTTTCTCCCGGATGGCCGGTTTTACTTTTAAGATGACTTCCATGGGGAAACGAAGTAGCATGCTCCATTCGATTCCATCTTCAAACATGAGGTTTTTCACCGTCTCTTTGTAGATTTCATAAAGCAATTCATCCCGGTCTGTGATAGCATCAATTTTTGTAAAGTCCGTGATCCCGGCGTGTCCCATGACGGTTTTCAAAGGTTCCTTGGCGTCACCCAGGTCTTTTCCGGCACGAACCGTAGCCTCTGCTTTTAACAGGTACATTTCAGTTAGTCGAATAGCATAACATTCTTCGATTTTCTCACCGACGTATTTTGTTATGGCATAAATGGTATCCTTGGGACTCAGTAACCCAAGCATCCATTCTTCTCTGGGATCATCTTTCAATAAATTTTTGAACATGGGAGTTGCTTTGTATTGAGCCGAATTATTATATATATAGGTGTCATATCGGGTAACCTGATTCGGAAGAGGTTGAATACCTAACATGACTTCTTTACTCGTCAATCCTTTTGTTTGGAAAATATCCCGCACGTGTTCTTCAAGTTCGTAAGGACCATTCTCGATGATGTCGCTTGTGAGCGTGATCACTTCTTCATAATCCTCGGTATTTCCCCGTAAGATCAAAACTCTTGCTTTTAAGGCTTTGGCGATCCAGCGGTTGCTGTAAATATTCTTATTTTCCAACGGGGCATTTTTGATGCCTTCTTCTAAATCTTCCAAAATCAGTTTATACGTGTTTTCCACGTTATCTCTTGATTGTGCAATGTTCGTGGTCGTGACAAATTCGTCACGTAGTAAAGCTCCATACTCGCTTTTCGTATCGTAGAATTGAGTGAAATACCGGAGTAAATGATAATGTCCGTAAGCACGCATGATTTTAGCTTCTGCGATGATTTCTGCTTTCCGTTCTCCCTCAAACATAGAAGTGGGTAGGGGTTCCATTTGTGAGATTACCCCGTTTGCCGCATTGATTAGAGTGTAGCAATAACTCCAGATCCCTTCAACAGAACCGTCGGTGGCTTGAACGGATGCATTTTCATCTAAATTTCCCCCGCTGGTTCGTGTGATATAACCGGAAAGATAAGCGGGAACGATTTCTTGAGAGTATCCCCATTGTGTACTAGGTGTACCTCGGTCGTCACCGCCTTCGGCGAAACGGTAATATACCCCGTTTAACGCAACTTCCGCACTTTTTTGATCCACGATCACGTTTCCTACTACTTTTGATTGTGTGGGTAAGGCATTTAGTTGGTCATCACAACTCATTTGTGAAAGAATACCCAAAAAGGACAATATATAAATAATGACTTGTTTCATGATTCTATTTTTAGGATTAGAAATTAATTCTTATTCCAAAGGTGTATGATTTCACCGTAGGATAGGTGCTGACATCCCGTCCTCCTCCGATAACACTGGTCGGATCGTCACTGACTTCCGGGTCCGGTCCGGGATAGGAGGTGATTGTGAACACATTGGTTGCCGTTCCATATACGGATGCGGATTTAATCCGAACCTTCCGACAAATGCTTTCCGGTAGATTATAGCTTAATGATAGAGTTTTCAGCTTTAAGTAAGAGGCATCATATACGTTAAGACTACTTAGCATATAAGTGGTTGCCCACATACTTCTTGGGCGATTAGACGAGGTGTTGTCTTCACTATAATGATTTAACACGCGTGTACCTCTGTTAGCTAAGCTTGACATACCGGAGTCGCTGACATCTTTTTGGTAGATAAGATCGTTACCGTATGAAAACGTAAATAAAGCAGTCAGCGTGAATCGGTTCCAGTTGATCGTGTTCGTGTACCCGCCGAAGAAATCCGGTGTGGCGTGACCTATAACATCTTCTTTCCAAAAACCATCCTCGTATTCGTAAGCGATGTCTCCTAGATTTAAATAGGGGTTAAAAATTGTCCATAAGGAGAATTCTTCTCTTGCTGCCTCCAGTTGTGCTTGTGTTTTTATAATTCCCGTGGCTACTCTTCCGTATAGTAATCCTAAAGGTTCCCCCTCTTTTACAACACTTGTACCTAAATTCATTGCATCGCGATCATTCGGGTCGGAGAACGGACCACCGTTTATATCCAAAACTTTCGATACATTGCGAGAAATATTTAAATTTCCTGTCCAGCGGAAATCTTTTTTACGAATAAAGTCACCATGTATGTCGAACTCTAATCCTTGATTTCGTATTTTGGCAATATTGAAAACGACGGTTGAATAAGAACTACTCGGAGCCGGAGTCATGTTAAGTAAAGTTCCGTCAGTAACCTTGTGGTAATATCCGAAAGTACCTCCTAAACGCCCGCGCATGAAAGAAAAGTCTAAACCAAGGTCTTTTTGTACGGTAGATTCCCATTTGATTTTGTCGTTTCCGAGTTGGGTAGGAATCAACGCGTTCTTGTCTCCGTAGGATACCGGGCTGTAAAGTGTGCGCCACATATGGTCTCCAATACTTTGTGTTCCGGTTTTTCCCATACTGGCTCGAACTTTGATTTCGTCAATCCATTCAACCATGTTCAAGAAGTTCTCTTCCGAAATTCTCCAAGCGATAGCCCCGGAAGGGAAGAACCCGTATTGATTGTCCGGTGCAAATTTTGAAGAGGCATCGGCACGTCCCGTGAAGGTGAATAGATAACGATCTTTCCACACGTAGTTAGCTCTAACATAGAATGACAGTAATGAAGTCCGACTTTCCGGATTAGAACCTTTTACATTAGCCGCGATGGATGCGGAACTTAAATTGTTCAGGTAATCATCGTCCGGATAACCGCGTCCACTTGCCGAGAAGTAGTCTTTCCGGTGATCTTCCCATGAAGTTCCCGCCAGCACGTTCAATCTGTGGTTTTCGTTGAACTCTTTGTCGTAGGTTAACGTGTTCTCGAAGAAAACGTCAATTACAGTTGATTGTGCCTGTGTACCCATTCCTCCTTGAGAATCCTCCCGTCCATAGAATCCTCCGACTTCAACAAAACTCGGAACGTAATTTAACTGGTTATAATTATTATAATTGATTGAAACGGTACTCTTGAATTTGAAATCTTTCAAAAAGGTGACTTCTCCGGCCACGGAACCCATGAAAGAATACGTTTTTGCCCGGTTTGTTCCGGCTGCTACGGCCAATGGGTTTTGATATCCCCGGTAGTCATTGTTCAAGTCGCCGAGGGCGGCATAAGTTCCGTCTTCATTATACGGGGAGAAAGTTGGAGGTGCGGTAAGTGCTTGACCGTATATACCGTTAGTGATATTGTTTTTCGTGTACCCGAAATTTAAATTGGTATATAATCTGAAGTAATTCGAAACATCGGTATCCAAACTGATTTTTCCGGAAATTCTCATGAAGTCGGTTCCGATCAAAGTTCCGTCTTGTCCGGTATACGAGAGAGAGGTATAGTACCTTGAATTAGCTCCACCTCCGGCAACTGAAACGTCTACGTTCTGAGAAGTTCCTGTACGTAAAACCAAATCAAGCCAATCCGTGTCTGCATTTCCAAAGAAAGCCGGATCGTTTATGATGCGTTGCGCTTGCTCAACCTGGCTACCCGTCATCGGTTTACCTGCATCTTCTCGTGCCGTAAGGAATCTTTGGGCCGCGTCCTTCAGTGCTGATTTATATTGCTCTGCATTCAAGACTTTTTCTTTGATCGGGTTCGTAAAGCCAATATAGTAATTTAGATTTAATTGAGGTTTCGTGTCTTTTCGTCCTTTTTTGGTGGTGATGATCACGACTCCATTGGCGGCTTTCGACCCGTAAATAGCCGTTGCTGATGCATCCTTTAAGATGTCGATGCTTTCGATATCCGCTATATTCAAACCCGATAGATTATTCAAACCGCGAGAGAAGGCTCCTTCCACGCTATTGTTGAAGTCATCCCCGTAGTTGGCAGCCTCCAACGGGTTGGTAATATCCGATTGTCCGTTGATGTAATTGTCTGAAACCACGGTTGGAATTCCGTCAATCACGTATAGTGGGTCATTCGTTCCCAACAACGATGCACCACCGCGGATACGGATACGAACTGCACCACCGGGGGAACCGTCTGCCTTTACCACGGAAACACCTGATGCTTTTCCGGCCAACGCGTCGTCCACGCTGATGAACGGTACATCCCTGATTTCTCTTGTTTTTACGGATGAAACAGATCCCGTGAAGTCTTTCTGTTTGGTGGTTCCATATCCCACGACAACTACCTCGTCAACTGCTTTCACATTTTCCCGTAAAACCACGTCGATGGTATCTTTACCCGTGTAAGCAATTTCTTGTGTCTGCATCCCGACGAACGAGAATACAAGTGTAAAGTTTTGACCGATATTGTTCGGGATAGAGAGTGTGTATGTGCCATTCATGTCAGTGGCAGCACCGAATTCTGTACCTTTTACTTGGATGGTCACCCCGGGTAGGCTTTGTTTTTGTTCGTCCCGCACTTTACCAGTGATTCGAATCGCTTTCACTTGTTGCGACGGTTGTTTTTTTAATTTGGGAGAGATGATAATCACATCGTCTTCAATCGTGTAATTCAGTTTCGATCCGGCTAGAAAGACTTGCAGGACTTCTTCGATCGTGGCTTCCTTCAATTCAATCTGTTTTGTCGGTAATTGCTTGATCTCTTCGTGATTGTAAAGAAACCGGTAATGGGTGAGTTCTTTTAATTGTTGGATCACCATTTCTGCTGGAATCCGGTCAATTTTAAAATTAATCCTTTCCGTTTGGGCTCTTCCTTCTGCAAATGATGCAAGAGTGAATCCCATGATCATGATAAATGTTAGCTTCATGATTCTGTAACTTTTTGACAACACTTTTCCTCTTAAGTGACAAGTGTTTCTGTTTTTTTTCATAACTTTGTCATTTAGTAATTCAACTTCGTTTGAGTTCCGCCGGAGTAGGGGTCGAAGTCTTCTCCGGCTATTTTATGTATTTTAGAATTCTATTCTGGTGTTATCGTGATTGTTTTTCCGTTGATCGAGAAAGATATATTTGTCGTTAATCCTATCATGTGTAATACTTTCTCTATATTTTCGTAGCGGTCTATTTCGCCGCTGAAATGCAAGTTCTTGACTTTTGGCCCAACGAAGAAAATGTTTACATCATACCAGCGAGCCAGTTGGGCCATGATATCTTCTAGGTTTTCGTTGTCGAAAAGAAATCGTCCGTGACGCCATGCACTTTGTTGGCGGGCTTTTATTTTTATAACGTTTACTTCGTTTGCGGTATTTAACACGGCTTGTTGATTGGGAACCAACTTGAATTCTTTGTCGTTTACCTGTAACCCGATCGAGCCTTCTTCAAGCGTCGTTTTTTGGAATGAATCGTCCGGGTAGGCTTTCACATTAAAGGAGGTTCCGTAGACCCGAATAGCCGATTTGGATGTTTTCACGATGAAAGGCATCTTGTCGTCGTGTTGTACTTCGAAATAGGCTTCTCCTTCCAGTTCGACCTCCCGCTTGTCTCCGGTGAAAAAGGTCGGGTATTTTAAACGGGTATCCGCGTTCAGCCAGATTTTGGTCCCATCAGCCAGTACGATAGCAAATTCTCCGCCTTTGGGTACGACAAGCTTGTTGATTATCGGCCTTCCAGAAGTTTCGGTATGTTTTAATTCATTACGATTTACGATCACGGAAGAGTCTTGTGATAACACGGCTTGCATGTTTTCCTTGATTTCGATTACCTTTTTATCCCCAGTATACAAGGTTGCTTTAAAGCCTCCTGCTTGGATTTGCGCAGGGGGAGAGGGAACTATCGCTTTCTGCTCGGGATAGAGCCAGTAGGCGCCAGCGGCGAATAATAGCATGATGGAGGCGGCAATACCCGCAATTCGGTAGCGAATGATTCGAACCCGGTGTTTCCGGGAGGCTTGCCATTTTTTCCAATCCCGTTCTAATCCGGTATTCAGACGCTTGTATTGTTCCAGGCTGTTTTCCACATTTTGCTTTGATAAAACTTCCCGCACGACTTTCTCGTTGCTTGGGTCTTCATCTTTCCCGGGTAATGAAGCCGGGTTTTCCTCTTCGTTGCTTTTCCCCGTGAGGTAATTCCCGATTCGGATGGCTTGTTTTATCGTTTCTTCAATTTGTGTCCTCATGATTTGGTCTTAATTTCATATATGAAACACCCTCATCGCGATTTGGATGGAGACAAAAAGTGACTTTTTTGAAGAAAAAATGAAAATATTTTAATATGGTCTGATAATTAAAATGTTATAAAAATAAAAAAGATTACTTTTTGACTTGTAGGGGAAACGGGATGATCTTTTAGAATGAAATCACACGTGCACCACCACTTTTTCCTTTTCCCTTGGAATTGATTTTCATACGAATCTTTCGAAGACCGCCACCAAGGTCGATTCCTGCTTGTGGGTTTTGCTTTAATTCTTGAAGTAATACATTATAATCTTCTACAAAGATGCATAATGTTTTTGCAATCTTTTGGCTTGTTTGTCAAATGATTCAGAGGTTTCAATATTATAGTTCATCTCGCAATTCTTGAAGTAATTCTGTAGCAGGTCTTGTCCTTTTTGCTTTTATATCTTTCAATCCCGCATCAATCCCGGCAAGAATTTCTTCTTTACTAATTGTTTCTTCTTTCTTCTTTGTTTTTTTACTAAGCTTGGTAAGTAAACGTTTTACTTCATCAAGTACTTGACGACTGTCAGTGGTCAGTATTTCGCATGCTAATTCCGCTTTATAAGCTTCAAGTTCCATACTTGTCATAGTCGATTCTCCTTTCTTTGCGAATTATCAATAAACAGAGATACTAAAAAAACGGATAGTTCTTTGAATCAAGATACTAAAATAAGTAGAGTTTTTAAATATTTCAGTTTCTCTCTTAACTCTGCATAACTTTTGGCTTTATGGCTTTTCACAGTAGAAACGGCAATTCCCAGTTCTTGGGCGATCTCTTCATTTGACTTCTCGTCCAGGGCAAGTAGTAATACTTTTTGTTCCATTGCCGTCAAATACTTAATCTCGTTGTGAATGATATGAAAAATCTCTTTTTTCATGATCGTTTCGTGCATGAAGTCGTCGCTTTCGAGGTATTGCAGGTTTTCAGTGAGGTATTTTTGATGTACTTGTTGATGACGGATCAAGTTCAGGCACGTGTTCCGGATGGATTTGTAGAAAAACGCTCTTATCGCAATTAGATTATTGAAATCCTCTTTACAATCCCAGTATTTCAGAAAGACATCGTGAACCACGTCTTTGCATTCCTCTTCCGAGGGAAGTAGGCTGTTGGCAAAGGAAACAAATAGGGCGAAATATTCCTCGTAAAAGATTTTCAGCGTCTTTTCTTTTCCGTTTTTTAACTCTTCTACCAAGACTTGATCACGATTGTTCATACACATACACGTTATACATTTACAAATATAGGATATTTTTGGTTGGATCAACGTATTTTAAATGTATTTTTGTCCGTGATGAAATATATTGAGTGGAACATAGATCCGGTTGCGTTTCGGGTAGGTGGGATCCCTGTCATGTATTACAGTTTATTGTTGATAGCAGGGACCGTGTTGTCCGTGTGGATACTATAGCGTGTTTACAAGGAGAACGGGATGTCGTGGGAGCATTTTCAAATTCTCGTGATATGAGTATTGGTGGCTCGTTTGGTGGCATTGTTTGGTTTACGAATATTCATATTATATCATTCATCCATTGGAGATACTGCTCCCGATACGGGTGCAACCGGATGGAGAGGTCGTTTTTTTCTCTCTGACTAATTCGATAGACTCTTTGCCTGTCATGTGTTCAATGTCAATCTCCACTATCAGCAGATGGTTAAAGTCTTTGTCTATTTCCGCTTCCCAACCCGGTTCGCCATGAGAATACTTGTCTGCCAATAATTTCAAGACTGCACGTTTCCCCGCCTCGTCCGTTAGGATATGGGCTTTACCGAAAATAATTACGCTCCGAAAATATGTGGTAAACTCGGCAGGTTTGATGTCATCCCGTTCCACCACGCAAAACGATACTTTGTCATTCTGCATGATGGCATCCACCTTGTGTCCTTTCATGGCACAGTGAAAATATATCCTGCCATCGATATACACATAACTGACAGGAACTGCATATGGATAATCATCGTCTCCGTGGAGGGCCAATGTTCCGTTAGTCATTCTTTCAAGGATAGCCACACTCTCTTCAGGTGGCAATAACTGCCGTTTACGGCGCATTTCTCTGAACATATAATTATGTTTTTTTTATACATATACGTTATACCTTTACAAATATAGAGCATTTTTGGTTGGATCAGCGTATTTAAAAATGTATTTTTGCCCGTGATGAAATATATTGAGTGGAACATAGATCCGGTTGTGTTTCGGGTTGCAGATATCCCTGTCATGTATTACAGTTTATTGTTGATAGCGGGGACCGTGTTGTCCGTGTGGATGCTAAAGCGTGTTTACAAGGAGAACGGGATGCCGTGGGAGCATCTCCAGATTCTCGTGATGTTGAGTATTGCCGGGTTATTCTTGGGGGCTCGTTTGGGGCATTGTTTGGTTTACGAGTACGAGTATTATTTTGCTCACCCGTTGGAAATTTTGCTTCCGATACGGGTGAAAACGGATAGAACTGTCATTTTTTCCGGTTACCAAGGGATGGCTAGTCATGGGGGGCTTGTCGGGTGGATAATTGCCATGGTAATTTATTCCCGGATCACGGGAGAGAAAGTGTTACGAACTCTTGACACGATCGCTTTGGTTTTACCTTTAGCGGCAGGTTTTATTCGTTTGGGCAATTTAGCGAATTCCGAAATGATTGGTATAGAAACCGACGTGCCGTGGGCTTTTGTTTTTGAACGGGTAGATTTGGTTCCCCGTCACCCGGCTCAAGTTTATGAAGCACTGGCCTATTTTTTTACTTTTGGGGTGAATTTGCTTCTATATCGACGGATTGGGTTGGAGCGCTACCGGGGAGTGCTTTTGGGGAATACCCTCGTCCTTGTTTTCGTCGCCCGATTCCTAATCGAATTTATCAAGGAACGACAAGTTCCTTTCGAAGATCAGATGAACTTGGATGTGGGACAGGTGCTGAGTATTCCGTTTATTTTACTGGGAATATTTTTGCTGCTACGTGGGATGAAAGGTGGGAAGAATATGACTCAACGATTCAGGTAACGTGTGAAGAGAAAGGTTTGTTTCTGATTAATAGATGTTTAGTTGGAGTCTCTACTTGATGTAATCAGTATCATGTGATTATATTGTTATTATGAATGTAATCAAATCATTATATATACTAATAAACATCTATTTTTTGTTATTGTAATAGGGGCGGAATAGGATGGGAATAGGAGCGGAATGGGAGCGGCTTGCAGTATGATTAGAATATGATCAAAATTTGATAACAATAATTTATATGAATTCAAGAAAATTCAGAATTGAACTGGGGTAAAGTTGATTTGCTATTATGAACTGTCTTCTCCAATTTTCACAGGTACGGAGAGAATTGATTACCAGGTGTTTCCATCTCCTTGCATGGGAGAGGGAAGGTTGTTGTATGAAGTTTACTTTTAATAAGCCAACCGAACGTTATCCACCCAAAGTTTATTTCCCACGGTACCAATGTAAGCTTCTCCATAGCTGGAAGATACACGTAAGAATAAATGCGTGGGTTTATCATTAGTATCACCCCAACCAATTTCTTCCACCGGTACGGATTTTCCCTTGCTGTTGATGCAGTATAAAGATTGTTCTTTGGGGATTAATTGCATGTAAGATTTGCTACCGGGTTGGTTTGTCGGATCCCCGTAAAGTACGTTCAGTCTGTGGTCGTTTTTCCAGTCGGGAGTATTCTCCGAAAGGCGTTCTATGGCTGTACCGATACGTTTGGCATACACGTTACCTTTCTCGTCCTCCCAGCGTTTTTGAAGGATGATGTATACTTCGGCAGAATCTCGTCCCGGTACGTTAACAATTTTGCTGAAACCGGTTGCTTTTATCCGGTGATCTGTTCCGGGAGTCTCCATCTTGTAGTCAAATACAACGGCTTTTGGAGTTTCCGTGAAAGGAATTCCGGCATTCAGTTTACTTTGTGGGTTTTTCGTGTCCTTGATCGGTTCATGCATTTGCCCCAGGTAAATTGTACCTGGTACGAGTACGGTGATGTTCACGATGCCCAGCACTTTACATTTTTCCATGAGTGTTTCGACACGTACACAATAGCCGTCGTCTCTTTTCTCCGGGAAAACGGAGATACTACATTTCGTGATTCCACTGACTTTGGCCATAACGTTGGATGTTCTCCAAGGGGAAACCGTGGAACTAATGTATGGTTTGTCTCCTATAATTGTGTCTAACGGGGCAACCTCGTAAAGGGTTTTCGTGTTACCGCCAATAACGAACGATTCGTCAATGATGCGAACCATCCAGCTATTAAAGTCGCCGAATGGGATTAATTTTTCATTTTCTTTAGTTTGTGCCATTGATAGGGAGCTTGTAGCTCCAATGATACCCAAACATAGCATTTTTATAGTAACACGTGTAAATCTTTTCATATCAAATGATTTTCTTTTGTCTTGAATACTTTATATTACGCTAAAATGATTTTAAGGTTTTATGCAAGAAATATGCCAATGTTAATAATCGTGTTGTATAATGTAAATAATGTTGCTAACCTGTTTATTCTTAGTGTAAAAGTGTAAATGTTAATAATAAAGAGTATCTTTGACTGTCTTAAATACTTTTATATATGATGATGAAAAAATTAAACATTGGGAATCTCTCAATCTCAGTTCCCATTGTACAAGGTGGTATGGGTGTTGGTATATCACTTTCCGGATTGGCGTCTGCGGTGGCAAATGAGGGAGGAGTTGGTGTGATTTCCAGTGCGGGATTAGGTTTGTTATATCGGAATTTATCCAAAGATTATATTCAGGCTAGTATCATGGGTTTGAAGGAAGAACTTCGTAAAGCTCGTGAGAAAACAAAGGGTGTGATTGGCGTGAATGTCATGGTTGCCATGTCTAATTTTGCGGATATGGTGAAGACTGCGATTGCTGAAAAAGCGGATATTATTTTCTCCGGAGCGGGATTGCCGTTGAATTTGCCGAGTTTCTTGCAAAAGGATAGCGTGACCAAGTTGGTACCGATTGTTTCTTCTGCACGTGCCGCAAGGGTTATTACCGAGAAGTGGCATAATTTGTATAATTACCTGCCGGATGCGTTTGTCGTGGAGGGGCCGAAAGCGGGGGGACACCTAGGGTTCAAGGACGAGCAGATTAATGATGAACATTTTTCGCTGGAACATATCTTACCGGAAGTGATTGACGAGGTGAAGGATATTGAAACGCATTACGGGAAGAATATTCCGGTAATCGTGGCCGGTGGAATTTACACGGGTGAAGATATTAAACGTTTTATGGATATGGGAGCAGCCGGGGTACAGATGGGTACTCGTTTCGTGACCACGGAAGAATGTGATGCGTCCGATATTTTCAAACAGACTTATATCGAGGCAAAACAGGAAGATATACAAATTATCAAAAGTCCGGTGGGAATGCCGGGTCGGGCGATATTCAGCAAGTTTATCCAAAAGGTGAAGGAAGGGCAGAAACAGCCTAAAACGTGTATGTGCAAGTGTATCAAAACGTGTGATATAAGCAAGAGTCCTTATTGCATTATTGCGGCTCTGTACAATGCTTTCAAGGGAAACATGGATAACGGTTACGCTTTTGCCGGGGCGAATGCTTTCCGGGCCACGAAGATCGTTTCCGTGAAAGAGACTTTCCGTTCTTTACTGGACGAGTTTAATCGTGCGATCAATAAATAATATAATCGGGAGTGTCCAAAAAACTTTCGACACTCCCGATTATATTATTTTTAAAGTTTATAAGGTCTATAAGGTTCCCCTGCGGGGCGTTTTGTTTGCGGCAGCTAGGGTTGCCGAATCTAAAATTATCACGTTCTCCACCAGATACTGTACACGGCGAATATGGCAATCGTGAGTAATCCCGTGTAAATGATGATTGACGTGTATTGCATATGAGAAGGATGTTTCACGAGTTTACGATCTTGGTGGAATCTTACCCCGTTGGCAATGCCGTCTATGCGAAGACAGAAACGGTATATTCCATAAGTGACAGCTCCTGCGGTAAAACCAACAAGCGTTCCGAAAAGTAAGTCACCGGGATAATGTACCCCCACGTATATTCTCGTGTAACAAGTCACGATAGCCCATAGCATGAAAAAAGTTGTTAAAGCCTTGTTTTTGAATAATAACATCATGAAACAAGCCAGTGCGAACGTGTTGGCCGCATGGCAGGAGGGGAACCCGAATTTTCCTCCTCGTTTCCCGTTGACAATATGCACGATGTCGGCGATGGCCGGGTCTCGTGAAGGCCGGGGCCGCTCGAATATGGGCCGTAAAATGGAACTACACGTCTGATCTGCTAATGCGATAAGGAGAGCAAACATGAGGGTTGTAAATATGACCATTCGGATGTTCATGTTTTTATACAAGACGTACAGGATGGATACGTAAAGAGGAATCCATACGAGTTTACTCGTGAATATGTACATGAAGGAATCCCAATAAGGAGCGTGCATTCCGTTTAAGGCAAGAAATACCGTACGATCTAGTGCTTGTAGTGATTCTAACATGGGATTTTGAATCTATAAGTTTAAATAAATAATGTTCAGCCGCTATTTGAGGGGATGATTGGAGAGCAAATATATCATTTTTCGGTATATTTGCAAAATTGTTCGGCAATATGGCTTTGTCTGGATGGTTTTATTAGTTGTAAATGAATAGATTACGAATTACAAATCGGCGGATGCCGGATTTTTTAATTTTGATGAGTTTATGGTAATATTTCCGAATGCAAAGATTAATATAGGGTTGTTCGTCACGGAGAAAAGGCCGGACGGATTTCATAACTTGGAAACCGTGTTTTACCCGATCGGTCTCCGGGATATATTGGAAATCACGGAAGTGAAGGGTGAGAAAGGACGTTGCGTTTTTACTTCCACGGGAATCCCGATAGATTGCCCGCCGGAAAAAAATTTGGTGAGCAAGGCATACGCTATTCTGGCTGCCGAGTACGATTTGCCCTCGGTGGATGTGCATTTGCATAAGATCATACCATACGGTGCCGGACTGGGTGGTGGCTCTGCCGATGCCGCTTTTATGCTGGTTGGGTTGAATCAGCTTTTTTCCTTGGGGTTGAACGAGGAACAATTAATGGGATATGCGGCCCGGGTGGGCAGTGATTGTCCTTTTTTCGTTTTGAATCATCCCGTGTTTGCTTTTGGGAAAGGCGAGTTGATGGAATCGATAGATTTGTCATTAAAGGACTATCATATGGTACTCGTGAAACCGAATCGGGGAGTTTCTACTCCCGAGGCATACCGGGGAATAACGCCTCGTGCAGCCTCTTTTGATTTGCGAGAATTGGGAAAATTGCCGGTAGAGCAATGGACCGGGGTGATTGTGAATGATTTTGAAGATTCCGTGATTCCTAAAGTCCCGGAGATAGAAGAAGTAAAGAATATATTACGGGATTTGGGTGCGATTTATGTTTCCATGACTGGAAGTGGATCAGCCGTTTACGGATTGTTCCGTCATCCCGTGGAGGTAGAAAAGGCGTTTCCGGAATATTTCGTGTGGCAAAGCGAGTGAATGAGTTTATAAAGTCGAAGGTTCATAGAGTCCATAAGGTTCGTAGACCTCTGCGGGGTGCTTTGTTAATGGTAGTTTGTGCTACCGTTAAATATAAAACAACTCTCCTCTCCAGCTCCCCCTTACACAGGGGGAGTTAGAGGAGATAGTTGTTTTACCCTCTTCCTACAAAGGTGTATATAAATGAGGATATTCCGGCGAAGATGAAGCTAAGACCGGTCCAGATGATGATGTTAAATATTCCGAATAGGGGGTAAAAGACGATCATGAAGGAAAAGAACAAGGTGATGATTCCTGCGATGAATATCCATCCCCAGCCTCTGATTTTTAGTGATGACATCTGTAATGATTCGGCAATGTAATCAATGCTTTTGAACATGAGGATAAAGCCGACGATGTAAGGAAGTATGTCTTCTGTAATGATCGGGTGGATCAATAGGATAAAACCGATAATCAGGTCAAGTAACCCGATGAACAATCCCCATCCCCAATGCCGGGAGTTACCGCCTGCAAAAGCGTTCATGATTTCACTGATTCCGATAACAATGATAACGATACTGAAATACATGGCCAGTCCGAAGTAGGAAGCCACCGGGTGCCGGATAATACCGACACCAAAAACGAATAACACGATCCCCAGGATAAGATATAACCATCTGAATCCTTTAGGGCCGGTAGATGTTGTTGCACTTGTTGTAGTCATTTCTCTGATATTTTTTAAGTTTAGTTTATTTCTTTATATGTGAAATGCATTCAAAAAGTTGTTATATTGTCATTAAAAATAAATAACCAAATGATGGGAAATACGTTTCAGAGTATAAAAAAGCGATGATGAGAACAATTATATTATTCTTGATGTTGTTTTTAGTAAACTACATGATTATGGCACAAAAGAAAGAGTTAACAGCGGATGAAAAACAGGTAATCATTCATAAAGGGACGGAGAGACCTTTCACGGGTAAATATTATGATTTTAAGGCAAAAGGGACATACGTTTGCAAGCAATGCGGGACTCCGCTTTACCGTTCAGAGGATAAGTTTGATTCCCAGTGCGGATGGCCGAGTTTTGATGATGAGATTTCGGGAGCGGTGAAACGGGTACCGGATGCTGACGGGAGGCGGACAGAGATTGTCTGCGCTCGTTGTGGGGCGCACTTGGGGCACGTGTTCATGGGGGAGGGTTTTACCCCGAAGAATACCCGTCATTGTGTGAATTCGATCTCGATGGAATTTGTTCCCGCGGAAGAATTGAAAATAGACACGGCTATTTTTGCCGGGGGATGTTTTTGGGGTGTGGAGTATTACATGAAAAAGGCTCCCGGGGTGCTTGCCGTTGAGTCCGGATACATTGGCGGGAAAGTTGAGGACCCGTCTTACGAGGAAGTATGTGAGGGAAACACGGGACACGTGGAGGCGGTACGAGTGTTGTTTGATACATCGAAGACCGATTACGAGACGTTGGCAAAGTTATTTTTCGAAATACATGATCCCACGCAAAAAGATCACCAAGGACCGGATTACGGAGAACAATATCGTTCGGAAATATTCTATAATAGTCCGGAACAGAAGGCCGTGGCTGAAAAGCTGATACAGGAGTTAAAAGTGAAGGGCTATGCGGTGGTGACCCGGTTAGCTCTGGCTACAACATTTTGGGTGGCAGAGGATTATCATCAGAATTACTATACTAGGAAAGGAACTTTGCCTTATTGTCATGGATATACGAGGCGATTTTGAAAAAATCATGTACCTTTGTTTGGATAAATATTTCAAAGGATAACAGAGAATTTATTTATATAAAAGAAAGGAATTGAATCATGAAAATTGCAGTACCAACAAGAGAAAACGTTGTTGATGATCATTTTGGACATTGCGCATATTACACGCTGTTCACGGTAGATGACGATAAAAATATCACGAATACTGAAACACTCCCTTCTCCACAAGGATGCGGTTGTAAATCGAATATTGCTTCTGTGTTGAAAGAAAAAGGGGTTACCGTGATGCTTGCCGGCAGCATGGGTGACGGTGCTTTAAAGGTATTAAGTGACCAAGGAATTAAAGTTTTCCGTGGTTGTAAAGGGGATGTCCGGAAAATAGCGGAAGGTTATTTAAAAGGGTTTATCCTGGATTCCGGCATCGGTTGCCATCATCATCACGAAGGGGAAGAACACCAGTGTAGTCATCATAAAGAGTAAGGGAAACCCCTTACTCTTTGTTTATTTTGACAAGGACTTTGTCGATTCGAGCGGCATCCATATCCACGATTTCAAACTCGAAGTTATACCAGGTCAATTTCTCTCCGGTCTGGGGAATATGTTCCAAAATCTTTAAGATCAGTCCACTTAACGTGTTGTAGTAATGGTTTGCATAAAGACATTCCATATCGAAATAGGCCAAGAAATCATAGAAAGGACATTGGCCGTCCACGAGATAAGTACCATCTTCCCGTTGCACGATGTCCGGCTCTTCTCCAAGCTCCGGCAGGTCTCCGATCAAGGCTTTTAGAATATCCTGTAACGTCACGATCCCTTCGATACTTCCGAATTCATCCGTGACCAATCCATATTTTGTGTGTCCTTGTTTCAAGTGTTCCATGGCGTTATACACGCTTTGATTCTGGGGAAAATACTGAGGTGGGCGAACGATGGATTTTAGATTAAAATCCGGGGTATCCATTCTTCCAAAAAGGTCTTTCAGGAAAACAACCCCGACGATATTATCCAATTTCGTGTCAGCCACCGGGTAAATAGTGTGAAGATGTGCGTTTACCGTTTCTCGTAGAGTCTCGTTACTATCTTGTATGTTCAGCCAGATGAGATCACTCCGGTGTGTCATGATGGAGCCGAGATCCCGGTCTCCGAGATTAAACACCCGTTCCACGATGTCTTGTTCTACTTCTTGAATCTCACCTTCGGCGGTACTTTCTTGGATGATTGCTTTAATTTCCTCTTCCGTGATTTTGTTCTCTCCCGATTTGTTCAATCCCAATAGTCTCATCATGAATGACGTGCTGGCAGAGAGTAACCACACGAAAGGTGAGGCTATACGGGAAAGAATATCCATCGGGGCGGCAATTAGTTTTGCCATTCTTTCCGCGGCGACCATTCCTATGCGTTTGGGTACGAGTTCCCCGAAAATTAGTGTGAGATAAGTCACGACGATTACGATAAGCGTTTTGGATATTAGTAATGCGTGAGGTTGTAACACCTCTATTTTTTCTACCCATACTGCCAAGTCTCCAGCGAGGGCTTGCCCGGAATAAAGACCGGTAAGGATACCGATTAACGTGATTCCAATCTGTATGGTCGAAAGGAATCGATCCGGTTGATTTGCTAATTTTAATGCTCTTTGTGCGGATTTGTTCCCGCTTTTGGCTTCTGTTTCAAGACGGGATTTACGGGCAGAGACCATCGCTATTTCAGACATGGCGAGTACCCCGTTTAAAATGATAAGTCCTATGATGATTAGAAATTCCATATATTAATTTTAAATTTTAGATTTTAGATTCCAGCCGCCCAAAGTCAGCGCTTTAGCTACCCCCTCTAACTCCCCCTTGCACAGGGGGAGGAAACGCTACAATGTAACATTGAAACGTCTTCTTGCGTCCGTTGCTTCACCGGTGTAAGGGGGAGCCAGAGGGGGTAGTTTTTTCCATTCTGAATTCTAAATTTTAAATTCTACATTACTCTAAATTTTCTCAACTTTTAATTGTCTCGGTCTTATAATTAGGAGTGAGGGTAACTTTGCAAAAAGTTCCTGATCTTTTGACAGCTTTTCGCAAGTGGTATAACTCATCACTAATAAGGTTTCTTTGTTTTCAATAAAAGTGTTCATGGTTAATGGTTTGTCCAGTACGAATTTGTTTGAATCGATTTGAACGAAATCATTCATGATTCTGGATTGTAGTTGTTTATCCACCTGTTCGTTGATAAAGCAAATCCGGATGGTCATGCTTTGTTCACCCAACCGGGTTCTGGCGTAATTGAAGAGGAACAAGTCGTCTTCACTATCAACGAGAAGTAAGATATGGGAAGCCTGCGTGAAACCTCTGTTCACGAAGATTCCCACGGAACAATCCACGTGATCCATGATAGATTCCAGTTTTTGCCGGAGTAGCGTTCCCGGTAAATGTAACGGGCGATCTTTTAATTGTTTCAGCCAGCGGGAAATCGTGGTGAATCTTTTACCCAGTTTTCCGGGGGCCGTGCTATTGTCTTGCATGAATTGTTGTCCTGCTCCGACGAACAGGTAGTCCACGTGTTCTTTCTTGGCCACGTGAACCATTTCCTGAATTAGTTTGTCGGTTACTTGATAACGTTCATCTACCTGTAAATTCAGATGGCGAGCCTCTTCCCGAAGGGGGATAAAACTCTCTTCTGCAAATTCTTCCGCTTTGGCAGGATTTAAGTCAGTTCCCAACGTGAAGTGCGTGGCAATAAGTTGACTGTTTTGCAGCCGATGTCCTAGTAAAAGATCAGCCATACCCAGTAAGGTTCTACCGGTTTCGGGACGACCAAAGGAGAGCAACACTTTCTCGTGGTGATGGGCTTTTTCCTCTTGTTTGGCAAATATCTTTTCCACGAGCGACAACATGGGGGTTGCCATGAACGTGGTCAATAAAGACATGATCAATAATACCACGAACATTTGGGCAGAAAGGATTCCCATCTCGAACCCGATGTTTAGGGCTACGAGTTGCATGAGTCCCCGTGTGTTCATTAGCGTGCCGACGATAAGACTATCTTTCCAGTTTTCGCCCACAGCCCGTGCAGCCAGCGTACACCCCCCAAACTTTCCGGCAATGGCTACCACGATGAACAGTAAGCACACACCCCATAGCTCCGGCGTGTTAATCAAACCGATTTCCGTGTGTAATCCAGAAAAGGCAAAGAATAGGGGAAGAAAGAATACCAAAGAAATGTCTTCCACCTTTTCCATCATGACTTTACGGAACCCGATGTTCGTGGGCATAACCACCCCGGCGATAAATGCCCCAAAAAGGGCATGAATACCAATGATTTCTGTTGCTACCGACGAAAGTACCAGAAACAAGAATATGAATCCCACGAAGGTCTTGTTGATGACTTCCGAGTTGGCATAAATATCCCCGATTTTACGCAGAAACGGACGCATGACCATAAACATGAAGGCGATATAGACGAGCGTTAAGGCAATGGTGTAGAGGGCGCTGACGAAACTACCCGCTTTAGCTAAGGCGATTACGATGGCCAGTAAACACCATGCGGTGACGTCATCATTGGCTGCCGAGGCTATGGATAACATTCCGACAGGGCTCTTTGTCATGTTACGTTCCTGCACGATTCGGGCCAACACGGGGAAGGCCGTGATACTCATGCTGATCCCGATGAACATGGCAAAAGGTAAAAATTCCGCTTGTTGTGCCCCGTAGTCAGCGTATACCCAGATGGCAGCTACCACTCCCAGGAAAAAAGGAACCACGATTCCGGCATGACTGATGACCAGGGTTTCGTTTAGTTTGTCTTTTATGACACTGAAATCTAACTCCAGTCCGATGACAAACATAAACAGAACTAACCCGATCTGGCTTAACAGGTTCAAGTTCATCAGTGATTCGGGAGGGAATAGTGCGGCAGAGAATTCCGGAAAGAAATATCCCAGCAACGAAGGTCCCAAGACGATTCCGGCCACGATTTCACCCATAACACCGGGTTGCCCGATGTATTTGAAAAGGAACGAGAAAATACGGACGGTGATCAAAATCACGATGATTTGTAACAACAAGATCGTTAGTGAGTTTGTCAGGTTGTCGGAAATGATTCGTTTGAATAGTTCAAATGAACTCATTTCCGTGTTTACCGTACTACTGACTTCTGAATGATCGATATGTTGACCCGTGCAAAGTGCAAAGTAAATCAAAGCACAGAAGACGGTCATCATGCCGAGATATATCCAGTAGTTTGTGCTATTCCTTTTCATGATCCCCAATAATTTTTACACTACTTTCTGTTTTTCATTCGTTTGAACGCCCGGAATATTTCTCCCACCCAAAGTACAAGAGACGTGGCAAGCGTGATCCAGATCCATTCGCTCCAGGTCAACGGGATGGTCCTGAAAACGGAACCACCGAAGTTGACTACGAGTATCTGTCCCACGATAATTGCCATTCCCACGGTGAGGAAACCTTCGCTTTTGAATATATTTTTAAAGGCGGAATCATTTGTTCCGAAAGTCTTTGCATTAAACATGTTCCAGAACTGTAACATCACGAATACCGTGAAGAAGATCGTCAGGTTACGAAGTCCTTCCGGTGTTCCGGCCTCAATACCTCCGGCATAATTGGAGAGTACATATAACAAGCCGAGTAGGATAACCACGAACGTGATTCCGGTGGCTAATATCAGTCTCTGCATTTGAGGGACGATGATAAAGGCATTCGAGTTTCTCGGTTTTCGTTTCATCACTTCCGGGCTAGGCGGGAGTGAGGCTAAAGCCCCGGCAGCAAACGTGTCCATGATGAGGTTTACCCACAACATCTGTGTCACCGTGATGGGAAGTTCCGAGCCGAACAAAGAGCCTAGTAATACAATAATCAAGGCTGCCACGTTAATGGTAAGCTGGAACAAGATAAATCGTTGAATGTTTTGATATACAGAACGTCCCCACATCACGGCAGAGGTTATACTACTGAATGAGTCATCTAGCAAGGTGATGTCACTGGCCTCTTTAGCCACGGAGGTTCCGCTACCCATGGATAGACCCACGTGTGCATGATTCAAGGCGGGGGCGTCGTTCGTTCCGTCTCCGGTAACGGCCACGATGGCTTGTTTTTGTTGTAGCAATTGAACGAGGCGTTGTTTGTCCATCGGGCGGGCTCGGGACATGATTTTTAAATCCAGTACCCGATCCAAGGCCTCTTTATCGGTTAATTGTGCAAATTCAACTCCAGTGATCACGTTCCGATCGGTATCTTTTTCTGTCCACAGACCGATTTGTCTTCCGATCTCTTTTGCCGTACCCGGTGTATCTCCTGTCACCATTTTTACTTGTATTCCGGCATCAAAACAGCGTTTTACCGCGTCCGGTACATCCGGGCGGATCGGGTCAGAAATTGCTACGATACCAAGGAAGGTTAATTCGGTGTTGTATAAGCGTCCGTCTTTAAAATGCGATTCATTATCCTCGATGACTTGGTAAGCAAAACCCAGTGTTCGCATGGCTTGATTTTGGTATTCCAGCAATTGGTTCTCCACGGTCGTTTTGTAATTGGCGATCGGTTGCAGTTCCACGTCGATCAATGCGTTCTTACATTGAGCGAAGATGATTTCGGGAGCTCCTTTCACGTATAGAATCTTTTTTCCCATGACGGGAGAGTCAACCAATGTGGCCATGTATTTCCGTTCCGTGGAAAAGGTTAATTGGTCGATCACCGTGGCATTTTCCCGGAGTTCTTGGTAATTTGCTTGTTGTCCGTTTAGCCAGAGTAATAAGGCAGCCTCGGTCGGGTTGCCTAAGGTTTTCACTTTGTCCGGATCGGAAAAGTCGAGGAATGCAGTTGTATTCACGGCAATACCCTCTTTTATCAGTCGGGAATTCTCGTTATCAGCTAGTTGTTGATCTTTCAGACCGTAGAAGTTGGTTTTGTACACGGTCATCTGGTTTTGGGTCAGGGTTCCCGTTTTATCCGTACAAATAACGGTTGTAGCACCCATCGTTTCGCAAGCGTGCATTTTACGAACGAGGTTATTGGATTTTAGCATTTTACGCATACTGAGGGCCAAACTCAAAGTGACGCTCATCGGAAGACCTTCCGGAACCGTCACCACGATCAGGGTAACGGAAGCCATGAATGCCGACAGGATTTTTTTTCCTAGGCTTAACGAAATCCACGCTTGCGGGTCCCAAGGTTTAACCCCGAAAGCCCAACCAATGGCGAGCATGATAACCAATGCTCCCAACCCGTATAAAATCCAGCGAGCCCAACTGCCTTGTTCTATGCTTTTGGGGAGTTCTTTTTCTTTTCCCCGTAATGCATGAACATCGTATATGACAGGCACCCATACTTTGGCAAGCATGATGATTGCCGTGATAATCAGTGCCCCGATCAATCCGAGTTGTCCTAACTCCGGGGTCGGGGATGCCGGGTTAAAGAAGATGGCTTTAATGAATAGGATGGTAAACGTGACCGCGGCACCGCAGAATCCCACGACCCCGATGAATTTTGCCAGCGAATTGAGCTGTTTGTCAAGTGGGGTAGGTTCTTCGCTTTTTTCCGAAGATTTTTCTGCCACTTTTCCGAATTCCGTGGCGTCTCCCACGGCAAGTACCTGCATGATCCCGTGACCGTCGGAAACGGTTGTTCCTCTCATCACGTGGTTGGAAGGGTAGGTGGCTTCCAAGTTGAATTCTGATTCGATCACGGTTTTATTGGCGATTGGTTCTCCGGTTAAACTGGATTCGTTTACCTGTAAGGAGATTGCTTCGAGAAGTATCCCGTCGGCGGGAATCTCTTCTCCTTGTTCCAAAAGCACAATATCATCCACGACAATATCTTTTTTAGGGACTTCATGTACATTACCGTTGCGGATAACTTTGATCAACGTGTCGTCATTCACTTGATTCAGCACGTCGAATTTCTTGTTTGCATCCCATACAAACCAGGTGGCGACCCCGGTTGCGAGTAAGATGGCCACGGCAATACCAATGGTTTCCGCGATCTCGATGATTCCTTCCGAGAAATACATGGAGATGGCGATACCTCCCGAAAGGAATACCGCAACCATTAATATGCGAATGACGGGATCTTCAAAGTTCCCGATAAAAATCTGCCATAAAGAGTCCCTTTTAGGGGGAGTTAACACGTTGGCCCCGTGTTTTTCACGACTTTCCAGTACTTGTTTATCCGTGAGGCCCGTGTAGTGTTTACGTGATTCCATGTTATAATTTAAGATTTAATTATTTTTTTTACGTGTTGACCGAATAATAAGATACGTGAAAAAGCCAATTCCGACGATTAACATTACGATGGAAATCTCGGTGAAATACTTTTCCAGTAACTCTTTTCGGGAATATAAAAAATAGCCGACGGTAGCCAGTATCAAGTTCCAGATACCACTTCCGGCAGCCGTGTAAAATACAAAGCTGTTTAAAGGCATTTTGACTAATCCGGCCGGAAGGGAAATAAAGCTTCTTACCCCCGGGGTAAGTCTTCCGACCAGCGTGGAGCTTTTGCCGTATTTCAAAAAATATTGTTCGGATTTTTCTACTTTTTCTTTGGACATCCGCAAAATCTTTCCCCAGCGTGATTCCGCGAAAGAATAAATGAATTTACGCCCTAACGTGTATGCTAACACGTAGTTGAAAAGGGCGCCTAGAACCGATCCGATTGTGCTGAAAATAACTACCAGCAGGAAATTGAGATCCCCGTTTGCAGCTTTCCAGGCTGCAGGAGGCACGATCAATTCCGCCGGAAAGGGAATGATGGAACTCTCAATGGTCATACATACGAGAACACTCCAGTAGTTCACGTTCTGCATATACCAATCGAGAATAGATTGAAGCCAATCGATCATATGTTGTTTCTAAATTTTTAATGTTTTTATTTGCTCTCACTTGTTATAATTATCGTTATGGTTTTGTCATAACAACAATACTTTCAGCGAGTAGATATAAAAACCTTGACTATGTCGGGTGGTCAGATATTGGATAAAGTGCTGTTCTTTTTTGGCTAAAGACAATTTTATCGGAATATTTTTTCCACTCTGCATATTGTGATGCGAATACACGTTTGTTTTAGGAGTTTTATTGAACCCGAAACGTCGTCCGTGGGAAGTTGCGATTCCTTCGTCGGAACCCAAATGAAGGTCTCGTGAGAGAGTGTCGTAGCAATGGGCAATCTCATCCGATTCGGATAGTTGTTCTGTTTGTGTAGGCAATGCTATCTCGTCCTCGTTTTCCTCAGTCTGTAGTCCATTGACTATGAGTAGTAAAGAAAAAATGAAGATAGATATATATACAAAAAACAGCCTTTTCATTATAAAATTATTTACAGGCTCAAAAGTAATATATTTTTGGATATATATCCAGTCTCGTTTACGCTTTTTCTTATCAATAAATCCATTTTATTGCGTACCTTTGCGGGGAATCAGAAATATTCGGATCATGACGGTAAAAATGATATTAGCTTGTATCGTGGCTCTCTTGGCGTTGGTAAACCCGGTACAGAAAGTTTTAATTGTTACTTCGTTGCAGGAGAGGTTTAGTCCTAAAGAACTTCGGTATATATCTATTAAATCATCTATTACTGCCGCGTTGATTCTGATCTTTTTTCTTTTCTTGGGAGAGGTAACCTTCAGTTACGTGTTCCATGTCGAGTTGTATTCTTTTCAAATCACTTGTGGGGCCGTGCTGATGTATAACGGTCTATCCGGTTTGTTGAAAGGTTTTTTCTTGAAAGTGGACGAGCATATCAAATTAGCCGATCTGACCACGGTGCCTATTGCCATCCCGATGATCGCGGGACCGGCAACCATTACGGCAGCCGTCACGTTTCCCGTTCAATACGGGCGTGAGATCACGATTATAGCCATCTTGATCGCTTTGGTGGTAAATCTGTTTTGTATGTTACAAGCCCGGCGAATCGGGAATTTCTTGATTAAATACAATTTTATGAACCCGTTGATCCGGATTATCGGGTTGATTGTTGCCACGATCGGGTTACAGATGATATTTGACGGAATCACGCTGTTTATAAAGACTTTGACCGTGTAATTTAAGGTCTCCAATTAATAATTCCGTTTGTAGGATGTGCCTTCCGCCAGTTTTGAAAAGCGGCATAATCGTGAATCCCGTCTTGGATGACGGCTTGATAGTACTCGATTCCCATGATTTCTTCAGTATCGGGAGTCTCGTACTTTAGTTTTAATATGGTTTCTCGGATTTCCGGTGTCAATACCGCCGAGATTCGTTCTGCCACTTGTTCGAAATACCCGTCATAGTAGGAACCTTTCAAAATGTGAATCATGTCGATTTGCCACAATTCATGATCGGTATCCTCGTACCACGCGTGCCATTCTATACAATGTTCGTCCGTGTCGATCAGGTTTTTGTATTCGATTCGTTTGATAGCCGGGTTGGCGGCCAGTTGCATGATGGCCTGGAAACTGATGGCCGGGGTTAATCGTGGGGTATAGACGTGGAAATCTATATCCCGGTGTTTCATCATCAATCCCATTTTTAATGACCCGACAAGATTGATTTCCGCCCCGATAGATTCCCAGATATTGATAATGTTAGTTGCTTGGACTATCTGTTTGGCTCGTTCTGTATTGCGAGCAGCAAGTTGTAATATCGTTTCCATGTGTTCGTGATTGAGAACGCGAAAATAACAATAAACTCTTTGAAAGCGGGTAAGAAGAAAGAATTTATTTTTTAACGTAAAATTGGTTTAAATTAACAATGCATTTCCGTGTTTTCCCCTTTTTCCTGCCGGGAAAGGGACGGGAGGCATGTAAGATGCTGGGGATCTTCGTGGTTCATTAACGACATTTTTTGTAAGTTACCGTAAAGTTACCGTAAAGTTACCGATAAGTTACCGTAGTAACACGGTGACTTGATATTCACGATTCGGTAATTTTCCCCAAAAAATGTAAATTTACAGTTAAGGTGCCTTTAAGCATTATTGAAGGTTTATCGAATCATTCAAGCGGGGATAATATGCACGAGAAAAAAGGAAACCGTGTCACCGGGCAATCAAACGGTGACACGGTTTTACTTGAATCTTTCTTTTTATTTATTTTTCATCCCGATATAAAAGACATAGCCGTAGTAACTTTTGTATTTCTGGTAATAGTCTATTTCATCCAATTCCCGTTGTACTAATTGTTGGGCAGGTATATTGTTTTTATATTTTTCCAAGAAGAGAGGAATGTTTTCTTGCATGGGTTTGTAAAAACAATCCAACCAACAATATTCAGGTAAAATGAAATGGGCTACCGGGGTGTATCCGGTTTCTTCCATTTTCTTGATTTTATTGGAAATGGTGTCAATTTCGGCATAATTAAAATTCCAGAATTGCTCAATCTCATCCGGTCGGGTATCCGTGAGCCAGGAAACTTCCGAGACGGCGATCATTCCTCCCGGTTTCAGGAATTGTTTCCATTCCCTTAGACCTCTTTCGAATCCGATATTATAGATGGAGCCTTCCGCCCAGATTAAATCTAGTTCTCCGGGTTCAAAAGGTAGGTTTTCCATGGAAACTGCAATGCCGGAAATCCGGTCGCTGAGTCCATGACAAATGGCACGTTCCTTTAAAAGTGTGATCATCTTCGGGAATAAATCGATTGCCGTGATCTGTCCTTTCGTGTTTTCGGCAAGCGTGATGGTTTGTCCACCGCTGCCGCAACCGATATCGGCAATTTTGGCGTTATCTGATAATTCCCCGATAAAGCTCAAGGCTTGTCGGGTGACTTGTTGACTTCCGGGACCTTGACGGTTTAGACGTGAAAAAAAGTCTACGATCATGTCAAAGTCGAAGTCTGCTACTAATTGTAATTCCTGTTCCATAATTGTGATAAATATATGTGATTATATGGTGAATCCCATAAAAATGATTTCCGGGTAAGAAAACCGGATAGGAAAATCCAGCCTGAAAGGATTCGGGCTGTTAATTATGCATTTATCTTCTTAGAATTTGTTGTTTTCAAAAAGCGATATTTTATTTGTTGTCGCAAAGATAGATATTTTCTTGAAAATAAATAGATTATTAATTGGGTTTATTTTCTAGAAGACAGGTGTTGCAAACACAGCATGATCCAGACGGCAACCACGAATGGGGCGGTCAATGTCGTGATTCCTGCATACATTCCTGTAATTTGTATTCCTGTTGACAGGAGTATGGCCAAGGTGGCCCAAGCTATGCTTTTGAAGGTTCGGTTTCCAAGGGCTATACTACAAAGTACTCCGTTATATCCGAGTAATCCGGCATTGAATGCGGAGAAATCGGTTGTCAAGGGCAGGACGACGAGCAAAGGCAGAAAGGCTCCCCAAACCGTGTAAACTGTTTGTATCCGGGAATTGACGAGGATACCGATCAAGAAAAGTAACCCGGCAAGAATATTTCCTCCTTGAAACATGACCTGCCCGATGTTCAGGCAGAATGCTTTCGGTAGATGAGCTACTGCCTCGGAAACATGGGGTATTGCGGGCAATAGGAGAGTGGGGAAAAGGTAAAGGTTCCCCAATAATAGAATCCATACCGTAATGATAAATGGTGCCGTGAAACCCGGAACTGTTTTCTGGCGATTGAATAACCGGGTGATCCAGGTGGAAAGGGCAGAGCCGAATAGTAATAAGAACATGGAACTAATGTTTATTTCCATGAACACTCCAATGGCGATACCAACTAATGTACCATTAAAACCGTAGAGGCCGTTCCGAATGTCTTCCCGTGAGTATTTGCACAGGCAGGCGGTTAATGTGCTAACGATGTTTCCTGCTAAAGCGAGTAATGCCAGTATCCAAGAGTTGCAGGCTATCCCGGCTAACATAAGAAGTCCCGACAAGGCGTTATTCTGGAACATCACTTGCCCAATACCCCGGGCTATGATAAATAGTCCTTCTTTCATTGTACAACTAACTGGGGTGGTAAAAATTACTCTTGATGATTTCTAAAATACTCTATCATTTCACTGGTAAGACTAATGTCTGATTCAGAAACCGGAATGTTTTCCCGTTCAAACCATTCGGCTAAGGCCAGTTCCTCCCGGTCAAGCGTGATGCTGTCGTCTCCTTCCACTTCTGCAAAAAAGCCCATTAAAAGCGTGTCGGAGAATGACCACGGTTGACTTTTGTAGTATCTGAGGTTTTTAACGTGTAATCCGACTTCCTCCATGACTTCCCGTTTCACCGTTTCTTCAATGCTTTCGCCGATCTCGGTAAACCCGGCGAGCAGGGCGTAGCGGGTGTATTCCCGGTTGGCGTATTTGGATAACAGGATTTTATTCCCGTTTGTGACAGCGATAATCACGGCGGGCATGATTTTCGGGTATTCCGTGTTATTACATTTCTCGCAGTATAGCATTCGTTCTTTATCGTGACGTACGAGCCGGTTCCCGCAATGACTGCAATAGCGGTGGTTGTCGTACCATTTGTAGAGGCTGTAAGCCGTGATCCCGGCAAAAGCCAGGTGACGGGGATTACTCGTTCGGAAAATTCCGGTGTCTTTCATTTCGAATTCCGGTTGTTCTTCCGGGAGGTGATTGACCAGATAGAAACACTCGTCATCAATGGCAAACAAGTAAATAGCTTCCTGATAGATTTCCTCCCGCACGTCGGTTAATTCTTCGAAACGGGGAAAACGTAGGGTCGGGCTGTCTTTGCCAACCAGTATGGAATGTCCGTTGAAGTACAGGGCGTAATTTGTTGTTTCAGGACGTTTGGTTTTGTAAGCGTTCGAAAACGTGCGGGGAGCTATATCTTGAATCATACCTTGATTTATATTATCATTGAACGATTTGAATTCGGGGGGCAAAGGTATGAAATTGTTGTTACTTTATTCTACTTGTTTTTGTCTGTTTTAAATGAAATCTTTATATTTGCTTTTGGGTAGCATATAAGGTATGGAGTTTGGTGATGCAAAATTAGTTTATAGGCTGAATCATAAAGATGATAAAGTATGGGAAGAGTTATTCAATTCTTACTATGAGAGTTTATGTAATCATGCCTATCGTATTTTATTGGATGAGAGCGTGACGGAGGATATCGTGCAGGAGGTGTTCGTGAAGTTGTGGGATGGACGGGCTGTATTTGAAAATGAAAAAGCTTTAACTGTTTATTTGTATCGTTCGGTTACGAATAATGCCTTGAAGTATTTACGGGATCGGGATGTGGAAGAAGTCCGATTGAAATTGTGGAGCGAGGTGGAACAGGAAATGACCGAAGAGGACTTTTCCAGTGTGGTGCGGGAAGAGGTGCTACGGAAATTGCGGGAATTAATCGAGCTGTTGCCGGAAGAACGTAAAAAGATTATTTTGATGAGTATGGAGGGAATGAGTGGGGAGGAGATTGCGACCCAATTAGGCGTAACAATTCATACTGTGAAGCAACAGAAATATAGGGCTTATAAGTTTATAAAAGAGCAACTTGGTAGTTACTGGTCTGTTGCGATGATATTTTTTCTTTAAAAAAATCTCTTTTTTTTGTTATACTTTTTTCTTTTTTCGGATTTAATAGATGAATCCAAGATGAAAGAATGATGAAACGTAATGGTCATAGTGTTTTTGAAATAACTCGACAGGTTATCCGAAATTTTTTTAATGAAGATGACGAGAGAACAACACGAGAATTTCAGCAATTGATTCGGGAAGCGGGATTGTTGAATAACGCGTCGGAATTGGAGAGCAAGGAACAATTAATTACATGGTTGGCGGAGCCCTCCCGTTTTTCCTCGAAAGATGCTTATCGTAAATTCTATCAACATGTGAGACAGAAACAAAAAGTGCGAATGTTGCGAAACTTTAGAGTAGCTGCTTCCTTTTTGCTGATTTTGGCTTTGGGTGGGGTTGCTTATTGGCTAAATGATTTCTGGGATACGGGGAATGGTCCTAAGCTGATGGAGGAGATACACCCGATCATGTCTAAAGCGTATATTATGATGGATGACGGTACGTGTATGGTTTTAGGAAAAGATGAGGGTGAGGTGTTGGAAGCTGACGGGACAAAGATTGTACGAGATTCAACGAAAGTGAAATATACATCAGAGAATGACAAAGAAACAAGTAAAATAGCTTATAATGAGTTGAATGTTCCCCGGGGAGGGGAGTATGCGTTGGAGTTGTCGGACGGGACGAAGGTATGGGTAAATGCGGATTCACGACTTAAGTATCCCATTCGTTTCCGTGAAGAGTGTAGGGAGGTATATTTGTTGACGGGGGAGGCCTATTTTGAGGTTGCCAGAAATGAAGCGAAACCTTTTTGGGTACATACTTCAAGGGGAAGTGTGAAGGTGTTGGGTACGGAATTTAATGTTCGCGATTATCCGGATGAACATCAGGTTGTTGCCACGTTAGTAAATGGGTCCGTGCAGTTTAGTGATAAGAATAAATCGGGACGACAGGTTATTTTGCAGCCCGGATTTCAAGTTGTGGTCGATTCTTTAAGAAGGGATTGGGAGGTACGAAAGGTGAATCTGGAGGAATATGTCGGGTGGCGTAACGGTCTGTATGTGTTTAGTCATTTGACTTTAGAAGAGTTAATGAAGATCGTGGAGCGAAATTATGATGTGACGGTTTTCTTCGCGAATGAAGAGTGTAAAAAACTCGTTTTCTCGGGGGATTTGCAGAAATATGAAAAGGTAGAATATTTCTTACGGTTTATGGAGACGGGGGGAGATGTCCGGTTTGTGGTGAAAGATCGTACGATTACAGTGTATAAAAAATAAGACAGGAGTGCCTTGGCCCGGAACTCCCGTCTGATTGCTATAATTGTCTATAATTAAACATTCAAATTTATGAAAAAAAATTGGATTATTAGGTGTGGTGTACCTATCCATGTCTTAAAAAAAGTTTTTTTGGTTATGAAATTGACTTTTTTATTAATGATCATGCTTCAGGTTAGTACTTGGGCAACAGGATTTTCTCAGGAAAGTAGAGTGTCTTTGCAGATGAAAGATGTTTCTTTAGAAAAGGTTATATTAGAATTGCGTGACCAGACGGGAATACGTTTTTTCTATAGCATTGATAAGATTAAATCTATTGAGCATCTTTCTATTATTGCTACAAATGAGATGTTGAAAGATGTGTTGAATCGTTTATTGGAAGGAACGGGACTTACTTATACTCTTTTGGATAATGTGATTGTAATTAAGGATATCACGGAGGTTGATCAAGTGAGGAGAGCTGTCCGATTGAAGGGATGGGTCGTGGACGAGAAAAAACAAGCTTTACCCGGAGTTACAATTAAATTGATGGGTACTTCTGTCGGGACAGCCACGGATAGCCGGGGATGGTTCTCTATTGTTTTGCCGGTCACGGAGGGACGATTGGAATTTTCCTTTGTAGGTTTTTCCACTCAGATTGTTGATTTTAACAGGACTTCGGAGAGGGACACGATGCGGGTGATTCTGAAAGAAAATGTAGTTAACATGGATGAAGTGGTGGTAACCGGGTACCAGTCCGTGAAGAAGAAGGCTATGGCCGGTTCTTTCTCGAAAGTGGAAGCGAAAGATTTGGTGATGACGGGTTCCCAGACGTTAGAGCAAATGTTGCAAGGTAAATTACCGGGTGTTATGGTTGTCAATCAGAGTGGACTTACCGGAACCCGGCAGAAAGTGCGGGTGCGAGGAACTTCGACGTTGGTAGGGAATGCCGAACCGGTTTGGGTGGTAGACGGGATTATTCAGCAGGATCCGCTACCTTTCAGCACGAGTGAGTTGACCAATATTGGTGATGATAACATGGATATGATCAAGAATTTTATCGGGGGTGCCATATCTTGGTTGAATCCAAATGATATACAGGATATTACCGTGTTGAAAGATGCGTCCGCGACGGCTATTTACGGAACGAAAGCGGCTAACGGGGTTATCGTGATCACGACGAAAAAAGGGGAACGAGGACGATTGGCTTTGAGTTATACCGGGAATTTTTCAGTAGGAGAAAAATTGGATTATGACAAGTTGGAAATCATGAATTCCAAACAACGGGTAGATCTTTCTCGCGAGGCTTACCAGCGTGGAGCTCAAGTTCCCAATGATAAAATCGGTTATATCGGTTTGGCATTGGCTTATCAGCGTGGTGAGATTTCTTTTGAAGATTTTAATAATGGTGCTAAGAAATTGGAATCCGTGAATACGAATTGGTTTGATGTTCTTTACCAGACACCGTTTTCTCATTCTCACTCGTTGAGCTTTTCCGGTGGTAATGATAATTCAACTTATTATGCTTCTTTGGGGTATTCTAATAATGAAAATACGGCTAAAGGGAATTCGCAAACTTCTTATACCGGTCGTTTAAATTTGAGCTCTACGTTTTGGAACAAATTGAGACTGAATGTAGCTTTGTCTGGTTCTCATGCAGAGACAAGTGCTTTTGCTAGTGGCGTGGACCCGTTTAGTTATGCAATTAATACCAATCGGGCGATTGCTTGTTATCAGGAAAATGGTGATTTGTTTTACTACGATAACGATGGGCGAGGCTATGATTATAATATTCTGAATGAATTAAAGTATTCGGGTAACGAGAATAGAAGCCGGAATTTGAATATTAGTGTGGATGTTCGTTGGACGATGATGGAGGGGTTGGTGTTTGCTACCACGTTGGGGGGGAATACAACCTCAACTTTTGGAGAGACGTGGTTTACGGAACGAACGAATTATGTGGCCAGATTACGCGGGTATAATTATGGCGAACATGATGTATATGATGAGGAATTTAAATTGTCGAGATTGCCTTATGGAGGTGTGTTAACCGTGGATGAAAATGAAAGTTTCAATTATAGTTGGCGGGGGCAGTTTGAGTATGTGAAAAATCTTGGGCGTCATTCGATCAACGTGATGGTTGGGGGAGAACTTACGAGTAACAAGTATAAATCTTATTCTCAGACGAATTATGGATATATGCCCGAACGCGGGTTGTCGTTTGTCGATGTGCCCTTGGGGACTCGGCCCAGTTCGGACGTGAATTATACGTTGAACGATGCCTATGCACGTACAAAACCTTCGGTTTCCAAGTCGTTGAGTAATACAATATCTTATTATATATCCGGTTCGTATATGTTTGATAATCGGTATGCTTTTAATTTCTCGGTAAGAGGTGACGGTTCCAATCGATTCGGTCAGGATGAAAAAGAAGAATATTTACCGGTGTGGTCTGTTGGGGCGCGATGGAACGTGACGGATGAGCATTGGTTGCAAGGTCAGGATTTGTTGAATAGTCTGTCTTTATCCGCTACTTTCGGGTATCAGGGAAATGTGGTAGATAACGTGAGTTCCAATTTGATTGCAAGGATATTGCCTTTAGATACGGAAACGGGTGAATTCAAGATGACTTATACGAAGTTACCGAATCCCGATTTGAAATGGGAAAAGACAAGATCTGTTAATCTAGGGATTAATTTTAGTATTTTGCGTAGTAAAGTGAACGGGTCGTTCGAGTACTATTATAAGAAAACAAGCGATTTGATCACGCAACGGGAGATCCCTTACGAGAATGGTGAGCATTCCATGTACGTGAATGGCGGTAACATGAAAAATTCGGGTTGGGATTTATCATTCAGCCTGGTTCCGGTGCGGACGAAGGATTTTGTGTGGAGTTTAGGATTTAATACTTCTAAAGTGAACAATGAGGTGAATTCGGAGTTTGAGCCGAGGGGGGATTGGAAAGAGGTGATAGGTGGAAATTATAATAAAAAAGGTTATCCTATATCCAGTTTTTGGGCATTTCGTTTTGCCGGCTTAAATCCTGAGAATGGCGGACCTTTGTTTGATTTGTCAGGATCCGATTCGAACGAGGGGGCTTTGGATGTGACACGATATATGGTCCACGTCGGAAAGTCGGAACCGGATTTGACAGCCGGAATAAATATGAATTTCCGTTACAGGAATTGGGCGTTGTCAACCTCTTTCTATTGGTCGACAGGGAATCAGTGTTTTCTGGACTCTCCTTATGCGGAAATGAATAAGACTTATGGAATGCCTAGCGAGTATAAAAATGCTTCAACTCAATTGTTGAAGCGTTGGAGAAAATCGGGGGATGAGGACTACACGAATATTCCTTCTATTCCTGTTGGAGAAAATTGTTTGGCAATTTATCCGTTTAAAGATAATAGTACGGCCCTTTATCCTTATGAGGCTTGGGCTTATTCGGATATTCGAGTGGTGGATGCCTGGTATATTCGTTGTAATAGTATTAATCTGTCGTATACTTTCCCGGAAAAGATGATTCGTCGTTTCGCCCAGAATGTCAGTTTTTCAATGACATTGACGAACCCGTTCCAGATTGTAAGTAGCGATTTTGATAGTCGTGATCCGGAAGTTGCCAAAGGTAGTCAGCCTTTGACCCGGAATTTCTCTTTTAGTTTGAATGTAAGTTTTTAATTATAATAGATGAAGCGTATGAAATCAATTCTATTAATAATCGTTAGTTCGTTTATGTTTTGGATGTTGGTGGGGTGTGACGGTTTTTTAGACGAATATAGTATTAGCGAGGTACGGCCGACAGAAGTAACTGATTTGGAGCAGTTGCTTTTAGGAGATGCTTACTTGGATGCCGATCAAAAAGAGGTGCAGTATAATATTATGGATATTTTCACGGATGACATTAAATGTAATGGATTAGGAAATGAAGGGTATCGAGACTATTTCGAACACATGAGATGGCGTTTTTTGTGGGAACCGAATATGTTTAATGCGGCAGGAGGAGGTTACGATGCTGCTTTCTGGGAATTGCCGTATAATAAAATTCTCGGATGTAATATCGTGTTGGATTGTTTGGATGATATGACCGGGGAGGAATCCTTGAGGGAAAATTTGCGGGGAGAGGCTTTCGTATTGAGATCGTTGTATTATCTGATGATGGTGAATATGTATGGAATGCCTTACAATGAGGGGGATCCGGCTCGGAACCCGGGAGTTCCCCTGAAGTTAACGATGGATGTACGTGACGAGCGATTTCCTCGTAATACTGTTGCCGAGGTGTATGGACGTATAGAAAAAGATTTATTGACAGGCAATCGTTTGTTGACGGAGAATGATTATAAACGTAATTTCTTGCGAATTGGTCATTTGGCAGCAAAAGCTCTTTTATCCAGAGTGTATTTATACATGGAAGATTGGGATCGGGCGATTGCCTATGCGGATAGTGTGTTGCAGGTAAAACCGAATTTGTTGGATTTGAATACGGTGAGTTGGAGTACACCTAGGTCTCCGAGTTCTTTGTCTGTTTATTCTATTGATACTCCGGATGAAGTGATCTGGATGCGGGAAGGATACCGGAAACTGGATGATATGCAAGCTTCTGATCCCTGTTATCTTGCTTCGGATGATTTACTGGATTTGTACGGTCCCTGCAATCATAATATGGTGCAAAATAAGACGATCAAGGATATTCGCGGGTGCCTCTATTTTGCTTGGAATTTCAAAATGGCTTTTCCGTCGCTGACGTATTACCGAAGTTATTTATCTATTGGAGGAAGTGATAATGGGGTTTATCAAGGAATACGTACCGCGGAGATGTATTTAAACCGGGCCGAAGGATATATTCGTAAATATATGGTGGAGGGAAATATGTCTTATTGCCGGAAAGCTCTGGATGATTTAAACGAGTTGAGAAGACATCGTTTCAATAAAACGTACGAGTATGAAGAGGTTAATATCACGGATCCGGAATTATTGTTCAAGTTTTATCAAGAGGAACGACGTCGTGAATTGGCGGGGGATTGGATTCATCGTTGGTGTGATTTGAGAAGATACGGGATGCCGGAGATCAGTCACGTGTATTTTGAAACTTCTTCAGGTAATAAAACAGAAATGACGCTTTCTAAAAACAGATACGTGCTACCTATCCCGGAAGAGATTATCCGTTTGAATCCTTTGTTGGAACAGAATAAATAGTTGAAACTTAAAGCGAGAGAATTATGAGATATCTTTTGACGATTATATTAGGATTATTTTTATGGACGGGATGTAATGATGACGATGAAACATTAGTTCCTTCCACGGAACCCGAATTCCGCTATGTGCTTCCACAAGGTAATCATGACTATGATACGAAAATTGTGAACTGGTATGAGGATTGTGGTTTTTACATTTTATATAAGTATGAGGATAAAGATGTATTCTATAATGAAAATATGCCTTGGGCCGGTTTTGTTCAGGATACATTACGAATAAATGAAAGTGACCTTGTATTTTATAATCGTGGTTTGGTTGTTGAGTTACCGGATGAAGAATACGTGGGAAAACAGTTGGAATGGATAGAAGAACTTTTTCTTAATCATTATCCGAAAGAACTATTGAAAAAGTGGTTACCGAAAAAAATTATATTAGCAAAGAATGTTGCTAATTGTATGCTATTAGGTAATAATGAAACAAGTAAAAGTGTGCGAGATTATTACAAGGAAATTGCTAACACGTTAATATTCAGTCATGGCGATGTTTCCGTGAATGAGTTGACGAGTAGTACGTTGCAAAAGATGAAAAATGAACTGCATCTTTGGATGTTGACCGAGAAGTTGGTTGACGATTATCCGTTGGAGAAATTAGAAAATTTTTTCTCCGTGACGGATTATGCTAAAACGTTATCGGCTGATTATTATGAAGAATGGAAGGCGGAAGGTTGGTTGGGAAGGTTGGCTAACTCTGAAGATGGAGCGAAGATTGAGGATGTAAAATTGTATGTGGAGATGATTATTACTGTTCCGAGGGAAATCTTGGAAGTAAATATGGAGACTCTTATGATGGAGGATTTCGGTTTATTTCGAAAAATAATGATGAATTCTACGTATAGTAAGTATGCGGGTTTTTTACATCCTTCCACGGATGTTAATGGGAATATTAAAAAGAAATATGACTTTATCACGGGGGTATTTAAAGCATGGGGCGTGGATTTGGAGGCTATAGGTGAGCTTTATAATGAATAGTTTATGAATGAAGTGTGTTGAAGTGCACAAGACTTTGACACACTTTTCCTGTTTTAATGATTGAAATATAATGACGGTTTACCACCGTCAAGGGGGAATATCGTCTAAATTTTATACCTAAAATAAATCGTTTGTATGGAAAATCCAATTGTAAAAGTTGAACGTTTGTATCATCGTTATACAGCCAGTCGCTGGGCTATAGAAGATATCAATTTTCAGATTAGTGAAGCGGGGGTTGTTGGGTTGTTGGGATCGAATGGGGCGGGTAAATCGACCACGATGAATATTATTTGCGGTGTGCTTAAGCAAACCTCCGGGGAGGTATATATTAACGGGATCAACACGTTGAAAGAGCCCGTGAAAGCCCGTAAAATGATCGGTTTTTTGCCTCAGAAACCACCTTTGTATCCCGATCTGACAATAAATGAATATTTGCGTTTTTGTGCAGAGATTCAATGGATGGATAAAAAAAAGATAAAATCGGCAATTGCTAGGGCGGAAGAACGTTGTGGTATTACGCACATGAAGGATCGTTTGTTACGGAATCTTTCCGGGGGATACCAGCAACGTGTCGGGTTAGCCCAGGCTATTTTACACGATCCGAAATTCGTGGTGCTGGATGAGCCTACGAACGGGTTGGACCCGAACCAGATTCTTGAAGTGCGTCAATTGATCAAAGATATCGCGATAGATCGGACCGTGATGCTTTCAACTCATATTTTATCGGAAGTACAGGCTACCTGTTCTTCGATTAAAATGATCGAGCACGGGCGGGTTGTCTTCTCCGGAAGTACTGAAGATTTTGATAATTATATAGAACCTAATACGCTTTATCTTGAATTTGAATTACCTCCTACTATGGATGAATTGTTGAAACTTTCCGGGGTGAAACGCGGAGAGGTGATAGACAATCATGCCATTCGTTTGTGGTATGACGGGGAACGCGACACGATCAAACAAATCATGCGGGAAGCTACTTCCCGGGGGTGGGATATGATTGAACTTCGCAGAGAGAAGAGTTCTATGGAAGCCGTGTTTGCGAAGTTATCCGGAAAATAGTCAAATTATTCAAAGAAATAGAAATTATGAGAGCAATATACAAGATAGCTCGTTTGGAGTTGTCAAATCTTTTTTATTCACCGATTGCATGGTTGGTATTGATTCTTTTTGTCTTTATGACTGCCATGAATTTTACAGATGTACTTTGGGGATATGCGAGAAGTCAGGAATTTCGGGGAGGTGGTTTATCCGATTTATCCCGGACTTTGTTTTTTGATATGACAGGACGGGGATTGTGGCCTAAAGTGACTAATTTGTTGTATATGATCATGCCTTTATTGACCATGGGGCTGATCAGTCAGGAATTTAGTAGAGGATCTATTAAATTGTTGTTTGTGGCCCCGATTACCAGTAGACATATCGTGTTGGGTAAATTCTTGGGAATGTTGATGTACGGGGTGGTTATGTTTGTCGTGTTGCTGGTATACGTGGTTCTTGCCGGATGTTGGATCGAGTCTTTTGATTGGGCCGCAGTTCTGACGGGATTATTGGGTTTGTATCTTCTTTTTGCCACTTATGCGGCAATCGGTCTTTTCATGTCTACGTTGACGAGCTACCCGATTGTGGCAGCTATTTATATGTTGGCTTTGTTAACCTTTTTGCGTTTTGTTTCCGGTTTATGGCAGGAGTATACTTTCGTGCGCGAAATTACTTATTGGTTGGCTTTAGATCGTCGGGCAGGAACGTTTATTAATGGGATGATTTGTAGTGAAGATTTCCTTTATTTTGTCATTATGACTACTATGTTTCTTGGTTTTGCGGTATTGAAATTGCAATTTATCCGGGAACGTCGATCTCTTTTGAGTAAAGTCGGGCGTTTTCTCGGTGTATTTGTTATCGCGATGTTACTGGGATACGTGACTTCGCGCCCGATGCTGCGATTGTATTATGATTCCACGCATACGAAATCCAATACGCTGACGCAAGCCAGTCAAGATATTGTCTCTAAATTGGGTGGAGGTTTGAAGATCACCACTTACGTGAATTTATTCGGAAGTGTCTATAATATCACTCCGGCAAAAGTGATGACAGATATTGCCCGGTATAATTCTTATATTCGTTTTAAACCGGAAATAGAGATGGATTATGTGTTTTACTATTATACAGATACTACGGATGGTTATTTTCAGCAGCGTTTCCCGCATAAAACTTTAAAAGAAGCGGCAAAAGAAATGGCCAAATTCCAAGGTGTGAATGTAAATAAGTATGTACCGTTATCGAAGATAGATACTGAAGTGGATCTAAGAGACGAGGCATATCGTTTCGTGGCTTTGTTGGAACGGGAAAGTGGGGAGAAAACTTTCCTTCGGGTATTTCAGGATGCGCAACGTGTTCCTTTTGAGACAGAGATTTCTGCAGCGTTGAAACGTATTACTATGAAATTACCTACTGTCGGATTCTTGTCCGATCATAGAGCCCGCACGATTACAGGCGATCGGAATCGGGATTATTCGTACATGGTATCTGAGAAATTGTTTCGGACAGCCTTGATTAATCAAGGGTTCGAGGTGGCGGATGTTAAACTAAGTCGGGATCCTCGATTACTTGATCATTTGGATATTCTTGTTATTGCCGAACCGATGGAACCCTTTACGGATACGGAACTCGATATGCTGTTCCGTTACATGGAGAGTGGAAAGAATCTGATTCTTGCAGGGAAACCGAAAACAAATGGATATTTGAAGCCGTTGATGGATAGATTGGGATTAGCTTTTGAAGCCGGAATATTGGTACAGGGGCAAGATCAGGTTGAAAAAGGTCGTGCAGACGGACCTTCTGTCAGAGGATCCTTGCCGAGTCCGGGAAGTACGAAGCAAGAGGTAGAGAGGGAATATCCTGTTAGTTTATATCTTTGTAAGGTAACCGATGAAGCAAAAGATTTGTCTCGCCTTTGGAGTGTCTTGTATCGACAAACGAGGGCACCGGAATGGCCGTATGCTATCGTGATGCCGGGAGCATCGGCAATTAATCAGGTGGAAGATAAGGGATTCCAAGTAACTCCATTATTGATTGGTGGAGACCCCACTGGTTGGAACGAATTGGAAACGATAGATTTCATAAATGAAATACCCCAGTTGAGTACACAAGCCGGGGAACGGTCTGGTGTAAAAACCACGATGATGGCTTTGGAACGTGAACAGGCCGGAAAACAGCAACGAGTTGTGGTGATCGGTGATGCGGATGCTTTCAGTATGGGTGAAGTGATGGCCAATCGTAGGGGAATTCTTTCTGCTAACGGGGGATTGATCATGTCTATGTTTGAATGGTTGTCTTACGGAGAACTCCCGATAGATACTTCTCGTCCGAATCCGATTGATAATACCATGACGATTGGGGCTGAAGGAGCAGAGTCCGTGAAGACTATCTTGCAATGGATTTTGCCCGCTTTGATTCTTTTAGGAGGCGTGTTGTTGCTGATTCGAAGAAAAGGGAAATAGTTTTTGTTTAAGATTTGATTTTGGTGTCGTTCGATAGAATGAAGTAGTGAGCTGCATTGTATCACGGAGTCGTGACCGGGGTGTCTTTGGGGCACGACTCCTTAGCTTTAAAAGAAGAAGTTAAATGAAATAATAAACGGAAAATGAAGAATTTATTTATTTTGATTTTATTGTTCGTGTTTACGGTACTTTCCGTAAAATCTCAAAATTACGAGGCGTTTAACAAGTTTATGAGGGATTATTCTCATGGATGGACTTTGGAATTTAGAAAACCGTCAGGTCGTACGATGGAGATGGTTAAACAGGTAGGGGAGCCTGCCCCGGAGTTCTATTTTGATAAGAAATTGAACAGTAAAGCTCTGAAAGGAAAATTTGTTGTGATAAATTTTTGGTCTACTTGGTGTGGCAGTTGTGTAAATCTGGCTATGGATATTGATACCGTGTTGTTCCGAAATATGGAACCTTATAAAGATGTATATTTTATCGGGGTTGATTCACACGAGAGGATGTCGGAACGTGATGCGAAGAAATGGTGGGAAGATCATGGATTCAACTATCCTTCCGGTTATGGGAAAGGTGCAGATGCTTGTGCTGAAGCTTTTCATGGAAATCATCCGGCGGTCATACTTATTGATGATAAAGGTATCATCCGCGGACGTTGGGACGGTCGAAGTCCTAGGTTGGCTGAAATGATTCGTGATGCGGTTTGGGTACTTAAGATTGTTCCGGAACAGGGGATAAAAGCGGATGTGGCAACTGTCAAAGAACTCGTTGCTAAGGACGAATTTATTAAGGCTCTTTATTTGCTTGAGATTATGCCGGAAAGTATAGAAAGTGCCGCTTTAAAATATCAATGTAAACTGGAGGTGTCGGAAATGAGTGCGGCTCGCTATTTCGAGTTTATACAGGAAGAGTATCAGGATGATCCGCAATATCACGACCTCATGGAAGAGATTATGTATCTGGTAGTGGCTTTCCAAACGAAGTCGGATGTCATAATCAAGAATGGTTTGGATGCTGCAGATGTTTTATTAAAAAGTCGAAAAAATATGGATTATCGGGTCCATGAAACGACGGGGATTCTGAGTTTCCGGTACGGAGAGAGTTTCAAAAGTAAAGGGATAAGATTTATGGAAAATAGTATCCCGACTGCTAAAATGAATCACGTGAGCGGGGATACGATAAAACGTTTGGAAGAACAGTTGAAAAAGTATAGGGAGATGCGATAGAAGATTGGAATACTTCTTTTTGTGATGATGGTAATGTATTTGTTAAATTATCTGGGCGACAGTTGATTGATTACTTCTGAAAGTAAACGATATTTTTTTTCTTCTACAACTAGAAGATCCATTAAATATAATCATGGAATAGAAAAGGGTTTCTCGTTATAATTTTTCCCCGGGATTCCGGGGAAAATATTTGATGATGTCGGACTATTTACGAGAAAATAGTTTAAATATTTATTTTTGTAATTTATCCGCTCTTTCTTTTAATCTGGCTGCACGAGCCTCGCTATCCGGGTGGGTAGAGAACATCTGTTGGATGCGAGATGCTTTTTCTCCTCCTGAGTTGGAGAGTTCCACCAGTTTGGTTAAGGCTTTTGACATGGCATAGGGATCAACTTTTTGTTGAAGGCAAAAATCAAAAGCGTAATCATCAGCGGCGTATTCTTGTTTTTGAGAGAATTGAGCCCCCATGAAAGCCTCTGCTAGCGCTCCTAGCTGGGAATCGGTCAATTTTGAAGCGGTCTCGCTTACCGCACCTGCCATGTTCTTGGCAGCTGAGCGGAGATAGGCGTTTTTCATAGCGTGTTTGGTGTCTTGGTGTACCACATGTCCGATTTCATGACCGATAACGGCCAGAACCTCGTCGTCAGTCATCAATTCCATTAATCCGGCAAAGATGCGGATGCTTCCGTCCCCGCAAGCAAATGCATTAACATCAACAACTTCATATATAGCAAAATTCAGATTCAAACCTTCAATTTCGGGGAAGTTCGCCGTGATTTTGGCCAAGCGTTTACCTAGTTCGCTGTCCGGTGCGGCCACTTTATTATGAGTGTCCATCCATTGAATGTATTCTTGGCTCATGTTGGCAATGTCTTTGTCGGAAAGGGTGATTGCTCCTGCTGCGTCTTTGCCAGCTTGGATAGCTTTTTTGGTGTCAATCTTCATTTTGCCGATTTTAATTTGTGCTTGTAGAGTTAAGGTCCCGGCAAGTAATAATACGCACATGAATAGTTTTCTCATCGTTGTAGTGAATTTTAATGTTTGATTATTAAATATTTCCTTATTCTCGTTAGATTTTATATTATCGGCTGCAAAAATAAATATTTCTCTTATATCTTCAACGGGAAAGAATTATTTAAAAATATTCTTGCGAGAAGTGAGCATGTGAAGAAAATTATATTACCTTTGCATCGCTTAAATGAAAAGGACTCGTAGCTTAATGGATAGAGCACTTGGTTACGGCCCAAGAGGTTGTGGGTTCGACTCCCGCCGAGTTCACGAAAATGTCTGGAAATGGCATGATAACTTACTAGACCTTGTATATCAAAAGATTTACAAGGTTTTTTGTTTTAAAAGACAATCGATCACGCTTTGTATTTCCATAACTTGATTGCGAGACAAATAGCTTAATCCTTGATTGTTAATTTGCACGTCATATTCGATTTTGAGAATCGGCTCACGTGAAAAAGGCTCACGTGAAAAATAAGGTGGAGCAGTTTCGAAAGTATTATCTTCGCGTGTTTACTAAATATGACACGATGAAAGAACTTCTAGATTTAATTTTACCCGGGGATGTCCTCGCTTTTTTCGAGGTAGTGAAGGAGAGCACCACTAGTGATCAAATTGATATCTACCTTGACGAGAAAAATATCCCGCCGCGCGAGTATGGCGGTCAAGGCGTTTTATCCAAGGGTTTCACGGGCACGACCAGGATCCAGGATTTCCCGTTACGTGGCCGGTCCGTTTACCTTCACGTTCGTCGACGTGAATGGCAACTACCTTCGGGAGAAGTTGTTAGCAACAAGTTTTCCCTGTCTTCAGATGGCACGCGTTACTCTAAGGAGTTCGCGTCTTTTTTAAAAGGTATACTTGGATAATTACCCGATCAGCGGCAAGAGCCTGGAGAAGTTCTATCACGTTAACGGGGATTTGCTGGTACAGCAATACAAGAAACATCTAAGCGATTACCCGTCCTGGGCCCCACGTTCCCACGCTGACAAGTGGCTGGTCTTTCCCGAGAACTTGGGTCCCCGCTTGAGTATCGACGAGAGTTCGCTCTCCCGTGGCGAGTTGTACACGATCGTCACGAACAAGGACGGTCACGGTGGCAAGGGTACCCTGGTCGCCATCATCGAGGGGGTAAAGGCCGTGGAAGTATCCAGGATATAGAGGAAACTTCCCCGTCAAGCCCGTCACCGGGTGATGGAGATCACGCTTGACATGTCCAGCGGCATGCACGCCATAGCCCGGGAATGTTTCCCGAATGCCGAGCAGGTTATCGATCGCTTTCACGTGCAGAAGCTCGCTTGTGACGCCTTGCAAGAGTTAAGGATCGAGCACCGCTGGGAGGCGATCAACGAGGAAACCAACGAGATGGAAAACGCCCGTCTGGAAGGGAAAAAGTACAGGGCGAGAAGATTCCGTAACGGGGAAACCAGGAAGGAGATTTTGTCCCGTTCCAGGTTGCTGCTTTTTAAAGACCCGGCTGCATGGAGCGTGAACCAGAGAAAGAGGGCTTCCGTGCTTTTCGAGCTATATCCCGATATGCAAAAGGCCCTCGCCCTGGTGCAAAGGTTGAGAAGGATCTATTCC